>Ga0326512_10003755_pt1 | contig 11087 bp, 9 predicted proteins | sample 1_2617_0518_D_FD_203652 | JGI IMG/M metagenome (GOLD analysis project Ga0326512, IMG submission 203652) | Bovine rumen microbial communities from UC Davis, California, United States - 1_2617_0518 | ecosystem: Host-associated > Mammals > Digestive system > Stomach > Rumen | place: USA: California...
AAAACGAATTATCCGCGTAATTGGATGTTCCGCAAAACCGATCCGTTATACTGGCGTCCACCGGCAGGTGAAAGCATCGCTGATGTCAGTGAGAACCGCGTCCATAACATGCTCACATCATTGGACAGGAATCATGATGGTGAATCAATTATCATGGTTACTCATGGTGATTTCATGTATGCATTGATGCTTACATTGGAAGGATTATCGGATGATGATTATTTGAAACGTGAACATGATGATAAATGGCGGATTGGCAACTGCACTTGCATTCATTATACTCGTCGTGATCCGGTTTCAGGTAAAATCAACAAACGATTCTGCTGGGAGCAGCGTGCAATGCCAATCCATAATGATAATGGTTGGAATGTGAATGTTACTGAATGGCGTGAATTCCATCGTGATGCGTTCAATAACGGCGATCTCATGGAAACAGTCCGTGAATTCGACAGGAAATTCGAAATATGATATTAGAATGAATATAAATTCACTTTCGCATTGCATGACGGCGATGAATTTGAACACAATGGAACCAAATACAATCGCATCCTCGCAATAGGAGCCATAGGAAACACGGACGGAAGACATCCCATTTCCATCAGCGTGTTCAATGCCAGCATTAACAGTGAACGCCAGTGTTGGCGCGAGGCGTGATATTATTACTACTGTAAATGATTTTGATAAAAATCAAAGAACAGTGATATTATTACTACTGTAAATGATTTTGATAAAAATCAAAGAACAACTATTAACTCACGGGAGAAAGAAAATAATGATTAATAGAAGAATCGTCAAATCCACATCAATGGCCGCAGTTGCCTCCATGCTTGTCGGCACTGCAATCGCGGCTGGCGTCGTGCCCGCGTATGCAGGCGAGGTTGCGAACAATGACACCACCATCACGATCAACGGCAACGTGTCCGGCCACCACTTCACCGCCTACAAGCTCGCCAGCTTCAACAACGTGACCATCACGGACGGCAAGGCCCAAGCCAGCGTGACCTCCGAAACGAACGTCAAGGACAAGATCGCCGATGCCGCGAAGGCAGCAAACATCAAGGTCGCCGACGGGCAGGACCCGGTCGACGCTGCCGCGCGTGCGGACGCAGCCCAGATCCAGGCGTTCGCCAACGCCCTCGCCAAGGCCGGCCTGACCCAGACCGCCGCAGCCGACGGCAACGGCTCCACCGCCACGCTCAACGTCACCGAGGGCTGGTATCTCGTCACCGACAGCAAGGGTCTGCCCATCCTCGTCGGCACCCAAATCAAGTCCGGCAACCAGACCGCCACCGCCATGAAGGACGGCACCACGCTGGGCACCGTAACCGTGAAGAACACGTCCGTGAGCGTCGACAAGAAGGTCAACGGCAAGGACAACGACTCCGTGAGCGTCGGCAGCCACGTCACCTACACCGTGAACGTGACCCTGCCCGCGAAGTCCAACGTCTCCTCCTACACCTTCTCCGACCAGCTGACCGGCGGCACCTACGATGGCACCGTCACCGCCACGATCGGCTCGAACGGCGCCACAGTCAACCCGAAGTTCGACCAGGCCAAGAACTCCTTCACCATCGACCTGACCGGGCTGCTGGGCGACAGCGAGCAGACCCTGACCCTCTCCTACGGGGCCAAGACCACCGAGAAGACCGCCACCAACAACGCGCAAGCCACCGGCAAGGACCGCAACGGCGTCGACCTGACCCCGGGCAAGGACACCAGCACCGTCAAGGCGTACGACTTCGACCTGACCAAGGTCGATTCCGTGTCCACCGGCACGAAGCTGCAGGGCGCCCAGTTCAAGATCCAGAAGAAGAACGGCGCATGGCTCAAGCAGACCGGCGGCGCATGGGAGGACGCCGCCAGCGAGGCTGACGCCACTGTGTTCACCACCGACGCGCAGGGTCAGACCACCTTCACCGGCCTCGGTAACGGCGAATACGTCGTCAAGGAAGTCGCGGCCCCTGCCGACCACTACATCGCCGGCACGTTCACGTTCCAGGCGACCGTAAACAACGGCACCACCACCTTCTCCGGCAACAACCTCGTCTCCGGCCTTGACGGCGACAGCGCACAGGTGAAGAACAACCCGACCGTCAACGGCCTTGCCAAGACCGGCGAGGGCGGACTCCTGCTCGCCGGTTCGGCTGCAGCCGCCATGGCCGCCATCGGCCTGGGCTGCGCCCTCGCCTACAAGCGCCAGCAGGCACAGGCTTGAAAGCCGAAGGCATGACAACGGCGGCCACGACGCGAAACGTGACACGGCGGGAACGCCGCAGGATGCTCCGCCGTGGCCGCCGTCTGCTTGCCATGGCGACCGTGTGCCTCCTCCTGGGCACCACATCCCTGCTCGCGATCCTCGCCATCCAGGGCGGCAACGCGCGCCGGGAGGCCGCCGAGGCCGCCAGCCACGAGGCCGCGCAGGCCGAATGGATGCCCGCCGAGCAGAAGCGTGTCCTCGAGCGGGCGAGGGCCTACAACCGGGTCCTCGCCCGCTCGAGCCAGCACGCCATCGGCTCCATCACCGACCAAAAGACCGGGGCCGTGGATTTTGCGGCCAAAGCCGACAAGGATTACTGGAACACGCTCAAGGATCCGCAGGGCGTCATGGGCACCGTCCGCATCCCACGCATCGGCGTGGCCCTGCCCATCCGGCACGGGTCCGACGAGACCGCGTTAGCCAACGGGGCCGGCCACCTGTACGGCACAAGCCTGCCCATCGGCGGCAGAAACACGCACACCGTCGTCACCGCCCACAGGGGCGTGCCCGACAAGGAGCTGTTCACCCGTTTGGATGAGATGCGCCGAGGCGACGTGTTCTACCTGACCGTCGCGGGCCGGACCATCGCCTACAAGGTGGTCCGCATCACCACCACCGACCCGTCCGACACCAGCCTCGTGCGCATCCAGCAGGGGCGAGACCTCGCCACCCTGTTGACCTGCACCCCGTACGGCGTGAACACGCAGCGTCTGCTCGTGACCGGCGAACGCGCCGCCATCCCGAAGGAAGCGCCACGCCTGAAGGACGCACCCCGGGACATGAAGCCCGTCTGGGTCGGCGTGGGCGTCGGCGCATTCGTCCTCACGGTCGGACTCATCATCATCCCCGCCCGTCCGACCATCGTCGGCGGGCATCTCAAACGCCGCGCATAGGAACGCGGCGGAAAACCAGAACAAGGAAAGGATCCCACACATGGGCTTCAAACAGACCATACGCAGGATGGCCGGGTCGGGACTCGCCGCCCTGACCGCCATCGGACTATTGGGCACGACGCTCGTCACACAGACCGCGTTCGCCAACGACAAGACCTACGACCTATGGTTCGGCGACAGCCAGATGTACGGCCAGGGCATCAAAGACGCCAACACACGGCAGGCGAAACGCTTCAGCCGTCTTGTGTCCGACGCGGACAATGCCACCGACGTCAACGTGGCCGTCTCCGGCACCAACTGGACGGGCACCAGTTTCAACCGGTTCGGCAACCAGATAGACAAACTTATCGCTAACTATTCCGGCAAGAACGTCAGGCGCGTCATCGGCCAAGGCGTCCACAACGACGCGAAGGAGAGTCCGCGCATTAGCGCGAAGTCCACCGACGCCGAACTCAAGGCGAAGGCCAAGGCCATCGCCGACACCGCCAAACCATACTACGCGAAACTGCGGCAGGCATTCCCGAACGCCCAGATAGCCTACATCCCACAGGTCACCGTCTGGGGAACCCCCCAGAAGAACAACGCGTTCTTCGCCGCAGTACTCAAGGTGGGCGCGTATCTGGCCGACGACCTGAAACAGCAGGGTTGGACAGTCATGGACATGCAGACCGACCTCAACCTGATAGGAGACCATCAGGACTATCTGGCCGACACCATCCACGTCAACGAGAAAGGCCACGCCGCGGCCGCGCAGGGCATCATAAAATGGCTTGACACCACCGATGTGCCGAGCTCACTCGCGATGCGTTCTGCCACGGTCAAGGTCACGTTTGACCCGAACGGCGGCACCGGCACCATCAACCCGGTCACGTTCACGCCCGGCCAGACCGTCACCGCACCCAATGGCAACGGGTTCACCCGTGATGGCTGGACGTTCGCGGGATGGAACACCAAGGCCAACGGGTCCGGCATCAAGATCAGCGCTGGCCAGTCCGTGACGATTCCGACTTCCATCACCAGCGTCGTCCTGTACGCGCAGTGGACGAAGAACACCACCGGCACGCACACCGTCACCTTCGACACGGATGGCGGCACACCGGTGTATGCGCAGACCGTGGCCGACAAGGGCAAGGCCAAGGAGCCGTCGACCACCCGCAATGGTTGGACGTTCAATGGTTGGACTCTTGACGGCATGCCGTACGACTTCGACACCCAGGTCACCCGTGACATCACATTGAAGGCCACTTGGGTGACCACCGGCACGCACACCGTCACCTTCGACACGGATGGCGGCACACCGGTGTATGCGCAGACCGTGGCTGACAAGGGCAAGGCCAAGGAGCCTTCGACCACTCGCAATGGTTGGACGTTCAATGGTTGGACTCTTGACGGCATGCCGTACGACTTCGACACCCAGGTCACCCGTGACATCACATTGAAGGCCACTTGGGTGAAAAACACGACCTCAACCACGACCGGAACCGTTATCGGGAAGGCCGACTTGCACAAGCGCATCACGCCCACCGACGAGCGAAAGGATTCGTACAGGCTCACCCTCGACGTCAGGGGCTCCGGTTCGACCAATAAGACCGTCACCCCATCCGACGTGGTGCTGCTCGTCGACGAGACGAACAGCATGCGCGAGTGCGCGGACGGCTCCTCCAGAGCCGAGACGGGCACGCCATGCACAACAGGTCCCTCAAAGCGCGACAACCTCGGCTCCATCGTGGACAATGCCGTGACCGCCATCCTCGCCACCAACCAAGGCAGGTCCGCCGCCCAACAGTCCAGGGTCAGTGTGGTTCGCTTCGCCGGGTATAAATCATCGGTTGTAGTCAGTGGCTTCACCACCGACAAAGCGACCGCCCTGCCGAGCGGATGGAACAAGGGTGACGATCTCGCCCAGACGGGCACCGACTGGGCCACCGCCTTTGAGAACATCGGCAAAGCGGGCCAGCCACGCGACGGAGTCAACAGGCAGGTCATCCTCATCACGGACGGCATGCCCAATCCGACCGACGATGATTACGCGCAAGCCGGCACTACTAAAACTGAGGTGATGCAACATCAAAAGGATAAGGCCATATTCCAGAAGGCTGTGAATGCCTACGGCATAGCTAACCGCCGCATCGTCAAGTCCTCGCAGACGGCCGCCAAGGCTGGCTGGCACTTGCGCGTGGTCGGTGTGAACGCTGACGCGTCCGCAACCGCGTTTGGTGTCCAGTTCCTCGATGGCAAATACCCGTACGTGGACGCCGACGGCGACATGGGCTTCTACCAGAAGGGCTCCCAGCCGGCCGGATGGTTGCCGTCAATCGAATGGCTCGCGTCCGTGGCCAAGAATGCCGGCGACACGTCCGCCACCGGCTCCGACTTCAAAGCCACCGACATCGACGCCATCTCCGACGCCCTGACGAGCACCGTCATCATCGCCCACACGATGCGCGACGCGGTCATCACCGACCCATTGTCCGACTGGGTCGATCCCGTCGGACTCACGGACGGCAAAGGCACGGGAATCACCGTCACCAAGGACGGTAAGGCCATGACCTCCGGCTACACAGCCGCCTACAATGCGAAGGCCCGCGCCGTGACCGTGCGCTTCGACGGCGACCTGGCCGACGGTTCGGTGTACGCGGCCTCGTTCGCCGTGACCCCTTCGGAGAAGGCCATCACCGACCACAGGTCCGGATCAGCCTATCCCGACACGGGCGACCCTGACACGGGCGACACGTCGGCCGGGAAGAAGGGGTACGTGTCCAACAAGGACGCGGTCCTGTCCTGGAACGACGTGACCACGACGAACGGCGTGGAAAGCTCCCAAGCCGCCCACGCCTCCTACCCACATCCGGTCGTGCAGGCACCGTCGATCCCGATAATCGAGGGTCTGCCCAACGCCGGTAACGGGATCGCGTTGATGACGGTCCTCGCGCCGGTCGGCTGTCTGGTCTCCCTTCTGGGATTGGGCGCCGTGTTGGTGTGGCGCCTGTACGGGGAGTGACCCAAGCCCCGCGCGAAGCCCACGGAGGGGCCGGAGCATGGAATCGACGCATGCCCCGGCCTCTCCGCCTCGCAGCCCCAGACGCCGCAGGGCAATTCGGACGTGGATATGTAGGCGGTGTCGCACGGTTGTCGCACGTTCGTCCTCCGGATGAAAAACAGAAGCCGCGGAATCGTTGTGATTCCGCGGCTTTCCGGTCGGGTCGGCGGGATTTGAACCCGCGACCCCTTGACCTTCCAGCCTGAAATGGCAAGAGTTTGACAGGGGTTGCCGGACATGGCAAAACGTTGACGGGAACCGGTTTCTTTCGTTTGACTGGCGTTCTCGGCAAACTTGCGGATTCTGTTTCCCATTTGTTGTCATATATGTCCGATGCGAACGCGCCAGGACGGAATCTTACGAATCCTATCATTGATGATAAATGGAACGATATGAATAATGCCTACATTGATTGATCGCACTCGTGCCAAACGAATGAGCAAACTCGCTTATGAGAAGAAACCTTATGATGAACTCATGGCTTTCACTGATGGCATTCTGAAATCATGATGCTGAAAACATATTGATTTCAATGCGAAAATCATATTATGCAAATCGCTGTATTTTGATGTCGTCCACAGGGCGCATAATATTCGGCTCCGTGGACGCCCGTTTTAATTTGAATCGTGAAAAACCATGTTTTCGATGCGTTTGTCATGAAACATGAAAAATCGCCGTCAGAATCGAAATGTGAGTTTTTGGCAGTCGGCATTGCATTAATCCGTTTTCATTGTTCTCATATGATATCATTGTATTCATGGGATTATTTAATTTTTTCAAAAAGAAGAATAACGGCACTGGTTCAATCGGCGGCGTTAACGCATCATCCACATTGGAGCCATTGCATCCACGCGACATCAATAATGTGAATGATAATGAATTGGATGGAATGCTGAGAATGGGATCGTTCCTGATGCCTTATCATGAGAACACTATACTCGGTATCAACAATAATGCTGGCATTGTCGTGTATGATGCGAATGGAGGGACAATGCTCATCAGGGCGCATGCGCAGGAAAAACATGGTTACAGGTGGATGCATGCAATCGCATTATTACGTTCAACCGGACATGCTGAAATAATTGATGGAAAATTCGGTGATGAGGCTCTTGTTCATTGCAAATCGGGTGATGTGCGAATCATCGGGCATGATGCCGATAAATGGTATGTTACCGCGTATATAACTGGTGGAAATGATAATAGCATGGATACTTTTGATTGGATTTTCGCTCATATGGCGATTGATCGTGGTGTCGCGCCGATGGCACCAACCGAACGTTTGAATCCGGCGTATCCTGATGAGGATGAACTATCGCCCGTTCAGAATGCGCCATCGGCATTGCGTTTCCGTGTCATTCATAATGATGACGCTGATAAGGATGAGTCCAATGCATACAATGACAGCGCGGAAAATGAGCAGGATGATTCACAGGGAGGGAAACCATTGACAGTTGATGTGAACTCTGATAAGCTCGCGGAGCAATTCGGTTTGAATGACGATGAGAAACAAGTGTTTGAACATGAATTGAACAGGCGTTTGAAAGCGATTCAATTATAATCATATTCATTGACTGCGAATATTAAAGCACCGGAACGGCAAAACCGGTGCTTTTTCAATATTTCCATGCTTGTTATTTATATTAAGTGTTCACCATCTGAATACTATCGTGTCATTCTCATTCATTTCATAATCGCATTCAACCTGTTCGCCGTTCTTAATGATATGCCCGATTGTCTCATATGTCCCACCCGGTATGATGTAAGCGTCAATCACGCCGATTTCATTTATCAGCCATGATGCCATTGCATTCATGTTATCATCATTGAATGCCGTGAGAATTGTTTCCATTTTATCCAATTGCATTGATTGTTCATTTGCTGCCATGTTCGGTTGCCATCTTAAACAAGTTTCATATTCAATTTGATAATCCATATCCAAACTGTCTGATTCAATTCCCTGCGCCACCGAGTAAGCGATATCCGCGCTTATCTTATTCTTGACCGCTTTCATGAACGCATCGTTTGATTGTTTCTTGTTATTCGCCGCAAGTCTCTTGTTAACCGCGATTAGAGTGCCATCTTCCATCATTCCATTATCCTTGTCAATAGTTGTTTTCATGCTATCAATGATACCATATAAACCGCTTGAAAGCAACATTGGAGTGCGTCAAGAATGGCGGAATTCCGCCATTCTCAGGACGCTCATGAAACTTTCACAATCGTATTCAAGGGGCATTATGATTTCAATGTTTTCACATTTTCATCACAGTTGTCAGTTAATTTCACCGGCATTGATTTCACCGTTCCTCAGCTGATTGATGAGGCTCATGAAATCATCCGTTCCGAAAGCATCATTCATCGCCATCATTTCACGGACACGCTGGCCGATGTTCCATCCGGCGATGGTCTGACGGCTACCGTCAACATCAATGTATACTTTCGCCTCATCATGCGCGTTCATGACGGTGAATTTGCCCTCCAATCCCAGTGTCGTCGTGGAATTCCTATCCATTTTCGTGTACCATCCGGTTTCATCCGCAAGTTCCGGCATGGCTTTCAAAATGGATTTCAATGCCGCGCGAACGAATTCGGCACTGCTTTCCTCTTTGCGTGGCGTGTAATGGCGACATGCAGCCATGCGTCCATTCTTAGCCGCATTCATGATTTCATCAGCCGTCGCCGTCGCAGTTGGATTGGACGTGTAGTTTTCCTTGATTCGCGTGGTTCCGGTTAGCGCGCTGCCTTTAAGACTGATGTTCTGCTGTTCCAATTCTATTCCTTCCTTCTGTCATCATTTAAGCAATGGCGTTCCTGTTGATGAATCCATTGTATGCAATGCCATGGACTATTCAAAATCGCATCGGCGCGTCGCGCGGCATATCGCCGTTTTCGTCAGGGTTATCCTGAAAGCAGTATATGTTTGAAAACATGATTTTGCGCCGGTTCACCTGAAAGCGGAACCGGTATCAGAATGATTATAATAGTTTCAAATCAACCCGGTTCACCTGAAAGCGAATTATCATGAAAGTATTTGAATCAAGCAATTCCATGAGTTGGTTCATCTGAAAACAGTATCGTTTTAAAACATGATTTCGAACTGGTTCACCTGAAAGCAAGCAGGGAGTACCCCTGTGAGTTTTGAGGTGAGCGTAAATGCTGGTTCCGTAGTTCACTGGCACGTCGCTCATGGTTCGTTCCCGTCGTTCAAGTGAGATTCATCAGTGCGCTGCTGGCAGCATGAACGCACATGACATGAAAGAGCATGGGGGAGTGACAACCTGTGACGGCGGCAGTTCCATTTTTGAAGCAATGCTCGTCAGCGTTCACCATTGTCATTTCACAGTTCTCATATTATGCGCACAGTATCATGCATTCCCATATTATCATCATGACTGATTCATGCGTCCAGAACGCATTTAAACGGCATTCTAACGGGTTTTCCTGTGGATCATGAAGGAAGTTATGTATTCATGATTTCAAGGCGCGCATGGCGCGTTTAAATGCGTTTTTATTCCCCCTCCTGATTTGTTTTTGAATGCATGTTGTATAATTTTTGAAAAGAATAAAGATGAATGGGAACATTTTGAACTCATGCTCCAATTCATTTAATGCTCACCGGTAACCGCAATCGCAACCTGTTTTCCTGATGGATGCATCATTCAGACGTGATGATTCATCCATTCTGATTTTATGATTCACGAGATTGATGATGCGCTCGCCATGATTCACTGTCATTTTCATGGTTTCATCCGCGTATTCCAATGGATACATCGCGTATGTTTCCATGAGCGAACGCGAATCATTACCGGATATTGGTTCCAGTTCATATTTTTTCAAATATTCCACGAGCATGAACGCCGCGCATGAAACCATCATGTCCACGTCCATGGTTCTAGCCGCTTTCGCCAGCCTGTTGACAATCATGTTCGCAGTGGTTCCATTCATTTTGCCAGTCAACCGTTCACTGTCATCGCCAATGCGAATCAGGAGTTTCATGTCAATATTATCCGTGATGTGATCAGATAGGAATTCACGGGCTGCGACGAACGTTCCCATGTTCACTATCCCGTGTTCCGCGTCCGACATTATCTTACGGATTGGATTGTAATCATCTGATGTCATGAATGCATGAACATTATCATATATGTCAAGATTCCCATCCGCTTCCTTGCATGCGATACGATGAGGTTCAGTGTTTGAAATGTAACGCAGGCATTGTCGGACATGTTCGGCTTTAATCTGATCATGTTCCCACATTGCAGCCATTGTCCGCAATATCGGATCAGTGTCCATGCATACCGGTGATAAGCCGATTCGTGCAAGGAAGCCGGTTTCATTGTCATTCACTGGTTCTCGTCCCAGTGCGATGCGCGTGCAATATCGGATTTGTTCCGCCGTTTCCGGTAATGAATATGATAATAGAACAGATGTCCATTCAGGAATCGGTTCATAACGGTTATCGTGTTTCAATGCTGATTGAATAATCATAATGTCTGATTCGGATACCTTGTCAACAAGAGTCTGCATTCTGTCGATGTCGGCTTTAATCTGCTTGTTGATTTCAATGATTGCATTCAGCAGGAATTTCATGTCATCACTATCATGGTAATATGGCAGTGTTTCAAATAATGCGGAGGCATGCGCGTAAGCGTATGCCTCCGGGATGTTCCCTGCCATTCTTGCTTCCGATGCCTTATTGAGTGTTTCCTTTGATTCCATGCTGATTTCATATTGCAATTGCCGGATGGTATGGTAATCCATTGCCATGTCATCCCGGACAACGCCGTAATCATCAAAATAATCATTCATGCCATCAATCATGATTCCAATCATACATGATTCCATGCTTACTGTCAATATGCGGTTTAATCAATTAATGTTGACAATGAATTGCGAT
>Ga0326512_10003756_pt1 | contig 11087 bp, 10 predicted proteins | sample 1_2617_0518_D_FD_203652 | JGI IMG/M metagenome (GOLD analysis project Ga0326512, IMG submission 203652) | Bovine rumen microbial communities from UC Davis, California, United States - 1_2617_0518 | ecosystem: Host-associated > Mammals > Digestive system > Stomach > Rumen | place: USA...
TGTAATGGATGAATTTTTGAGGTCTTTCAGGGTACCCAAAAATTTAAGCATTTCAGTCGCCTCTACCATATCAATTATGGCTCCGGGGAAGACTCTGAAAGTTACTGGAAGTCCGTCTCTCTGACGTACTACATAATCAACGTTCACCTGCTCCAGTGAATTATCATCTTTGGCGTGTCCCTTTTGGACAAGAAATACTCCCTCGGACTGAGAATTGATATTCGTTGAGTCGTAGCAAAAATAAAGTTTCCCGTCATCAATGGCCCGCTTTGCCCAAAGCTCATTAAACAGATTTATTCTTGAAAGGGAAATGCTTCCTTTCTGAAACCTGCTGATATAACTGTCGCTCCTGACAGACTCGGAAAAAATAGCGTGAGATCTGCCCCAATGCGGGTACTCTTGAAAAACCGCTGACTTTGCGCTCAGCATGAACATCGACAGGTCTAGCATGAGATAGGCTTCCTCCTCCGAGAAAACTTTCAACAGCTCTTCTGTCAGACCTGAATCCATGGCTAGCTTTCTGATTGCAGCATATATTCCTACGGAAATATTGGTATTCCTGTTTGGCTGTTCTGGAATCTGGTCTTTTGCAAAAATCAGGAAGTAATTTGAGTTAGGAACCATCCTTCTGTCGGTATTCCAGTTTTCACCCACAATTAAGGCTTTCCCGATAATCACCTTTTTGTGGGTGGCATGCTTCTTTTGGGGATTGCTCTTCATTGGTACCCACTCTGTGGTCGTGTTGTAGTACACGTATCCCTTACTGCGTGAAACAGACACATTAATCGGAATTTCTACTGGGTCAAAACGCATTGAGGTTCTTGGCATACTGGTGCTCCTTAGACTAGGGTATAGTATACCCTAGTCTAAGGAGCAAGAAAAGCATACGAAAAAAGGGCATAAACACGAGTGTCTATGCCCTTTCTGCTGGGGTGGGTGAATACTGGCTAGGGTATAATGTAGGGAAAGTTAAGGGTACATCAGCAGTGACACCGTCTGGCTGTAATCGGAATGAAAGTTCCTGGTCGAATTAAAAATACCGAGATTTGCGCGGATGCTGAAGTCTTGGACCATGGGATAGAGTGAGACGAAAGCCTAGCCTGTAATAAAAATGGCGAGCTCTGAGAGCTGCTGTCTTCCTTCGCCCCTCGACTTTTTCAGTAAGGCGTACAGCAGCCGATTTGCAGGCTGTGATCTTGTACCTGGCTATAGTCAGAGTGATTTCATTCAACAGTCTCATAATGAGTGAACTGCCTGACTTTGCTGTCACCGTTGAAAACAAGTGCCAGCTTCAGGACAGGTTTCTCTGGCAGTGTTTCTCCGTAGTTTCTGTTTTTGATCTGTTCAACAGCCTCTGAGAGCTTCTTTTCACATTCTGCTTCTGTTTCTGCATATTTAAGCTCAAGCACCAGACGGCGTTTGCTATATTCGAGAATTATGTCACTTCTTCCTGTTGCGCTTTGGACCTCTGTCTGTACTGGTTGATCTGACCCAGCCATGTAGGCATGGAGGTACCCCTGAATGATCTTCTCGTCTATTTTCTTGAAATCTTCATAGCTGATTGTGTTAAACAGTTTGTTGAGCTTTCCGACTATATCTTCAGGAGTTGCCTCTGAAAACAACTTTTCATTCCTTGTTTTCGAGAAATCAGCTGTAGCAAATATGTTCTGCGACAAAAGCTTTTCAAATGAACGGCGTACTTCATTATCAGGGATGCCAACGGTCACAGAACCGCCATCAGGAACAGTTGATTTTACTGTTAGGTATCCGGTTTGGCACATCAAAACTTCCTGCCTCATGTTAAGCAGTGAAGATGGGTTCCAGAAATCATTCATTTTGACATCGATATCATTTGCATAATTCTCTAGTCTTATCTTGTGTGTTTCGAGGTACCTTTCCAGAATTGAAGGCATCCCCCCATTGTCATACCAATAATCACCGAAAACAACATATCCTTTTTTATAGGCATTCATAAAGAAACAGTTGATTGACCAGGTAGAATATACTTTTATCCTGTGGGTCTCATCAAAGCAGTAACCGTTATATTCTTCTGCAAGCCTATCCAAAAGTTCTTCTCGTTGCTCAGCAGTGACTTGTTCTTCCCGTATTCCTTTATCGAGTGAAACTGCAAGGTTTATATAGTCGATATAGTATTTTTTTAAATCTTCTCTGGTGAATCCTGTGATTTTGGCAACTTCTGAGGCATAACTTACATCGAGAATATCAGATCCTGCAGAAAAAACTGAAACGTCTTTTAATCTGGTAACTCCTGTAACCCCAAGGAATCGTATGCATGGATCGCCTTTCATGATCCCATACAGATTGCGAATTTCTTTCCTGAATTTTTCGTATAGTTCTGGATTGTTAATGTTGGCGGTCAGCTGAGTGTCGTACTCATCAATCAGAATGACTGTTTTCAAATTAAGTTCGTTCAGAGCCTTTAAAAGATCAAACATCAATTCATCAGGCTTGGAATTTGGTGTAATTTTCTCTCCTATTCCGAGTTTGTTGGCAAAATATTCAATGTCTTTAGAAAAAAGCCGTTTGAAATCATCATATTCGCTTGTGTACTTCAGAAAATTCAGTCTTAGAACAGGATATTTCCTTTCTGTCCACTTATCATAAATCCAAGTGCCTTTGAAATAAGGCTCAACTCCTGATTCAAATAATGTCCCTACTGTATCTAACATGAGAGATTTACCGAAACGGCGTGGCCTTGAGATGAAAGCCCTTCTGTTTTTCAGAAGATTAAAGATCTGTTCTGTTTTATCAATGTAAATATAACCAAAATCTATTAAATCTGTAAAACTTTGAGTTTGCGCTATATTTTTCATGTAACTTCTTCCTTTTTATATGGATTTTCTCAAATAGTGTGACCGATTGACTGCACATGGCAGGATTACAATATTGATCCTAGCTGGTTTGCTATGTTCTATGAACATTTTCTGGATCATCTGTGCAGCCGGCTCTTTTGGCATCCTGATTTAGTAATGCCTTTTCATTAACTGCTGAAGCGTTGCTGAACTTTTTAGAATAGTCTGGCAGCTCCACTGCAAAAGGAAGTCCACCGTGAAGAATGCACTGATGAAGAAACAGGTTTACGGCGCTGGACATGTCAAGACCAAGACTGGAGAACAACGACACTGCTTCCTTTTTGATATTTGTATCTATCCTAATCTGAGTTTGTGCTGTCGCCATGATAATACCTCTTTTTACATTGTACTATGATTGTATTTGTTTTGATTGACATTGTCGAGCTAATTTGAAATGACAGCAATGCTGGTAAACTCAATCAAATTCTTATAGGAGTGAAATTATGATTGGAGATACTTTCGAAGAGCTGTAAGAGGAGCTCTCGGAGAACCACGAGGTGGAATTTACCTACGACGGCCAGACATATACGATTGAGCCTGACAGCAATGGCGAGGGAACGGAGAGGGGATTCGTAATCTGGAACAATGACCCGAACGTGCATGGTGCAATATGCAGGTGTTTCCTGCCTGGCAACAGGGACATCAGGGAATCCATCGATATGCTTCTGAATGAGAAAGTCTTCAACGGAAAAATCATTTATTGACGTGGAAAAAGATATTAAAGTGGACATTGTGTTCTAATCTCTCCTGGCATATTGTTCAGGTGTCATGCTTCTGGTAACAGCGTGTGTCCTGTGCAAAAGCAGATATCCTGCCTATGCAGTCAGAGTTCTGCTGTTCGGAACACCCGTTGAACTTTTACCGCTTTACGTCCGGCAAACACTACAGCCCAGAGGTCCAAAGGTTTTGCACCGCGTAAATTCGGCCCTGCGCTGTAGCGCTGCAGTTGGGCAACGGCCTCGGAAAATTTGGCGTCGATGGCAGCTTCTGTAGCTTGTTTTTTTGACAGATATTTGAGTTCAATTACGAATCTGTGCCCGTCAGGCCTGGAGTTGTCGATATAGATATCTGTTTTCCCGTGGTCACCGGTGTCATATTCCAGAAACGGGTGAAGTAAGCCGGATTTTTCCTGTTTTATGGCAAAATCAAAACACATCTGCAGAGTTCGCTCGTTAAAACCAGCTAAACCGGAATCTGGTAAATCTGAGATGATTGTCTCAACGCTTTTGATCAGCGAAGCAGGATCTGCTTCCTCGATCAAACCAAGCAGATCGATGTTCTGACTTTTCCTTAGTCCGAAGCAATATTCACTGTAGTTCAGGAAAACCTGATAACAGATCTCATTCGGGCATCTGTAAACCAGCTTTCTAGAGCCTGGTAAAGAATATGCTATTGTAAGATAACCCATATACATCAGCATTGAAACTGCCTGACTGAAATCAAAGAGATCATTCTGATTGAGGTTCAATGCTGCTGGTGGATCTGAAGAAATTTCCTCGCGTCTGAATATGAGCTCTGCAATCTGATTACGGGCTTCCGGGATTGCAATCCGAAGCATGCCATCAAGTTTGCTCAGGTCTGCGCCAGCGCTTTCAGGTACAAGCTTTTCGGGCATTTCGTTTGCTTGAATCAAAGCCCTGAGGAAATAAAGGCACATGCTTGAATTAAAAATTCGTTCTTTTGCCTTGGGAGAAAAAGTGTATCCATCGTAGAATTTTTCCATTACCTGAAGAATTTTGGTTTTATCAATCCCGGGCAACGCACTTAGATCAACTGTTTCATCGATTATTTTTGACAGTTCTGCATGGGTAAATCCAACCATGGAGTTGCACCACAGCTCATTGCTGATATTAGTGCAGATATTAAAGCCGGAGGTCAGGGAATCGAGTGATACCGAAGAGACTCCTGTAATGAAAAAGCGTTCGATAGGCCGGCTTCGATCTCCTCCCGATGCTTCTTTAAGATAAGAGTAAAATTGCTTAATGAAGCCTTCATGCTCTTTTGCAGTTGAGGTTATTTTCCTGAATGTTTCAGTGTCACGTGACAGAATGTCATTTGCAAAATGATCATACTCATCGATAATGACATACAGCAGGTCTCTGCCGGTTGAATGTCTGCGGAAATTCGCTACAAAAGCCTTCATGAGATCAGATGGCTCGGCATAAAGATCAGCTTTAAGTTCGCTGTATGGCAGTCCGAGATCAGGGTAACGATCGGTGAAATCCATCAGTGCATAGGCGATTTCGCCTGTGAAGCTGGCTTTAACCAGCTTCGCATCACCAGATACCGAAGAAAAATCAAAACGGACACAGCAATATGAGCCTGCCAGTGAAGTCTTGTGCTCATGAATCCATGTTCCTTTGAAAGTACTGTCAAAACTACCGGCAAGTGAGCGGTCATAGTAACTCATCAGCATATCGGTAAACAGTGTTTTGCCAAAACGCCGGGGACGCAGGAAAACTGCAACCTTGCAGGCAGGATCTTCCTCCAGACGTGCTATAAATGGTGTTTTATCGGCATAGACAAGATTTTCCGCGTTGATCAGCCTCATTACAGTGTTGCTTGTACTTATTTTTTTATAAGTCATAATTTACCGCCTATAATTAACTGATGATTGCACACATTCCTGATAATTGCTTGCAATACACACGGCATTATTCAGTTTATGAGCCTGTCAGCAGAACGTGTCTCCTGCTCTTAATCTGTTTCACTGCTTCCTTTTTTATATTCTGCATCATTTTCAGCGTATTTGAGCTTAAGCACAAGGTGGCTCTCATCAAGAGCTTTGCCACTTCTGTCAGACCCGTTCTGGGTTTTTGTCTTCACTGGCTGATCTTCTACGGACGCGGACATTTACCATGGCCAGAATGTATTTTTTCCTTAAGTGCAATTATTTCACAACATCACTACTGATTCAGACCCAGTTGATTTCATGAAGGATGCTGCGCTTCATTTCCGGATCTTCCATTTTCTCTGCTCTATACCGGTAAGCTTCAATGAACCTGTTATCATGAGTCGCATCCCACATGTCGCAGAGAATCTCATTCAGCATATAAACCTCGAAGTCCGTGCCAGCTCTTTTGATAAACTCAAGTGCTCCATCGATGTCACTGAGAACTGTCATGAGTTCCTCAGACCTTGCCTTGTCAACTGCAGGATCATCTTCATCAAATGTTGCTACCCTCTTTGCAACTGCATTTTTCAGATCTTCAGTCATTTTTCTGTTCCTTCTTGATTTGAGTCCGGGAATATTGTTCCGGTCTGACTATCGGTAATAATCACTCCTGCTCTGATTCCTCAATAAATACCTCGTATATCAAATGAATCTTGCCTTATAAACACCTTCTCTTCGGCAGTCAGATCATGGCACAAGCCGCTTATTTTTAACCTAAATGCATTCTGCGTGGCAGAGTTTGGACTGTTTATGCATATTTTTCCGCCCAGTGCCCTGTAATCAAACGCTTTTTCCTTGAATCTGCTTTCTGGGCATAAGCATTTCCGAGAGAAAATTCAGGTATACGGCAGGTACATGAATAATGCGCTGTGCGTGAGCCTGCCTCGGGCCGGAGTTACGGCCTGAGCAGGCTTCTCTCCGGCTGGATCAGGCTGCCTTTATTTCCCGCCAGCAGCGTCTCCATGTGGAGGATCTGCGGGTTTCTGTCCTTCAGCCGCATTCTTCTCCTCCCTGAGTTTTCTGTGCATGTACTTTGCCCACCTGAGCTTCTGCGCAAAGGTCTTCTCGACCCCCTCCTCGGTCGGACGGTAGTAGGAGCGGTCAATGAGGCGCTCCGGGAGGCATACGAGCCCCGTGATTTTATCCTTCGCGTCATGGGCGTACTCATAGCCCTTCCCGAACCCCAAGTCCTTCATGAGCCTGGTCGGGGCGTTCCGGATCTGCATGGGCACCGGCTCGTCAAGGTCCTTCGCCGCGTCCCTCTTCGCCCGCTCGTAGGCAAGGTATGCGGAGTTCGACTTCGGGGCCAGGGAGAGATAGATAACCGCCTCCGAGAGATGGACGGAGCACTCCGGCATGCCGATTAGCCTGCAGGCCTCGAAGGCCGCGACAGCAAGGCGCAGCGCGTTGGGATCCGCAAGCCCCACGTCCTCGGCGGCAAACCTGGTGACCCGGCGGGCGATATATATGGGATCCTCGCCTGCCTCTAGCATCCTCGCGAGCCAGTAGACCGCTGCGTCAGGATCGGAGTTTCTCATCGACTTGTGCAGCGCCGAGATGATGTTGTAGTGCTCCTCGCCGTTGCGGTCATAAAGGAGCGATTTCCTCGAGGTGCACTGCTCGATGTCCTCCTTGGTGATGACTGCCTCTCCGCCATCATCCCGCTCCGCGTTCATGGCGGCCATCTCAAGGACCGAGAGGGCGGTGCGGGCGTCGCCGTTCGAGAACACCGCGATCCTCTCAAGGAGAGCGCGGCTGCAGGAGACATGATCGTCCCTGAGCCCCTCGGGGGAGGAGAGCGCTTTCTCGAGGATGGAGACGATGTCGTCCGTCGTGAGCTGCTTGAGCACGAACACGCGGCACCTCGAGAGGAGCGCGCCGTTGACCTCGAACGAGGGGTTCTCGGTCGTGGCCCCGATGAGGATGATGCTCCCCTTCTCCACGAAGGGCAGGAAGGCGTCCTGCTGCGCCTTGTTGAAGCGGTGGATCTCGTCGACGAAGACGATGGTCCGGAATCCGGCCTCGCGCCTTTTCTCGCTCTCGCGCATCACGTCGCGGATCTCCTTTATGCCGCTCGTGACCGCAGAGAAGTTGATGAATTCGGCCTTCGTCATCCTCGCGATGATCCGGGCAAGCGTGGTCTTCCCGGTCCCGGGAGGCCCCCAGAAAATCATGGAGGGGATGCGGTCGCTCTCGATGAGCTTCCTGAGAACCATGCCTTTTCCGAGCAGGTGCTTCTGCCCGGCGTAATCATCCAAAGTCTCCGGCCTCATCCTCGAGGCGAGCGGCTCGTTCTCCCTGTTCTCGAAGAGGGACTGCTGTCCGTATTCCATAGCTCCGGTCCTTAAAATCTGCTGCTGAAAAGGCGCCTCATCATTATGGCACGGCAAGCCGCGCGCGGCGCGTGCAGGGGGAGCGTCCGGGTAGACTTTCCCTCCTGCGACAGCGCTCAAGGTTATTCCGCTTTCCCATTCCTATAATCAATGGGAATTATGCTGAATCAGGGCAGCACTGCTGTTTCCCGGGAGGACAAATGACGAAGACCGTGATCATAGGCGGAGTCGCGGCAGGAGCGAGCTGCGCCGCGAGGCTCAGGAGGCTTGACGAGAGCGCTGAGATAGTGATGCTCGAGAAGGGGCCTTATGTCTCGTTCGCGAACTGCGGGCTTCCGTATTTTGTGGGAGGAGTCATCAGGGATCGGTCCGATCTCAGCGTGCAGACGCCGGAGCGCCTTAAGAGCAGGTTCAGGATTGACGTGAGGACGGAGAGCGAGGCACTCTCGATTGACCGCGCGGCAAAGACCGTGAGGGTAAGGGGAGCTGACGGCAGGGAGTACGATGAGCCCTATGATCGCCTCGTCATCGCGACAGGCGCCTCTCCTATAGTTCCGGATATCCCTGGGATAAGGCTCAAAAGGGTCAGGACGCTCACGACCGTTGACGATGCGGTGGGGCTCCGGAGCCTGGTGTCAGTCCACCGCTTCATGAGTGCCGCTGTAATAGGCGGAGGCTTCATCGGGCTGGAGGCGGCGGAGAACCTCCGGGAGGCAGGCTGCTCGGTCACTCTCATCGAGGCGTCGCCCCAGATCATGCCTCCCCTCGATCCGGAGATGGCCGAGGTGCTGACGGGAGAGCTGAGGCGGAACGGCGTTGAGCTTCTCACCGGCACTGCCGCCGAGGAGTTCCAGGAGAGGGATGACGGAGGGCTTCTCATCAGGCTCTCGGGCGGGAGAACAGTGGAGGCGGATCTCGCCGTTCTTGCCATCGGCGTGCGGCCGAACTCCGCCATCGCGCGGGACGCAGGGCTTGAGATTGGGAAGACCGGCGGAATCGCGGTCTCGCCTGAGCTTGTGACGTCCGATCCTGACATCTACGCGGCAGGCGACGTCATTGATGTCACGGACTTCATCTCCGGGGAGAAGACCAGCATACCGCTCGCGGGGCCCGCGAACAGGCAGGGCAGGATTGCCGCAAACAACATCGCGCTCGGGAATCATGAGGCCTATAAGGGGACTCAGGGCTCCTCGGTCGCGAAGGTGTTCGGCCTCACCGCGGCCTCCACAGGAAGCTCTGAGAAGGCGCTCGTGAAACGGGGCCTTCTGAAGGGCAGGGACTATGAGTCCGTGATCATCTCGGCAGGAAGCCACGCAGGCTATTACCCGGGAGCCTCCGACATGTTCATCAAGCTCCTCTTCTCACCTGACGGGAGCAGGGTTTTCGGCGCGGAGATTGTGGGAGGCGCCGGAGTGGACAAGCGCATCGACGTCATCGCCGCGGCCATAAGGCTCCATGCGGGCGTCCGTGCTCTCGCAGAGCTGGAGCTTGCCTACGCGCCTCCCTACTCAAGCGCGAAGGATCCGGTGAACATGGCCGGGTTCACGGCATCGAACGTCATCGACGGCCTCGTCTCGTTTGCGGACTGGGATGAGCTTGAGAAGCATCCTGAGCACACTGTTCTTGATGTGAGGGAGAAGGGCGAGCTTGCCGAGTTCTCCTTCAGGGGAGCTGTCCATATCCCGTTCGGGAGCATCAGGGAGAGGGTCATGGAGCTCAACCCCTCAAAGACATTCATCGTCATGTGCCGTGGAGGCGTGAGGGCCTATGACTCGGCGAGGATCCTGCAGCAGAAGGGCTATAAGGTGAAGGTCTATCCGGGCGGAACGCTCTTCTACCGCGCCGTGCACCATGTCTGACTGAAAATGCTCCGGACGTGGTGCCGGGGCTATGTCGGATATTAGGTCCTGTGTTCAGCTGCCAGGTGAGACCTGCCCGGGCCTGGCAGCGCTTCCCGCTTATTCGCCGCGGCAGATGACGGGCCTTGCCTTCTTCGCGTCGGCGCTTCCGAGGTCCTCGGCCTTTTTCACCAGGAGGCAGCCCTCCTTCTTGTCCTGCTCTATGCCGCGCCCGGTGATTTTCATGACGCCGATGTTGAATACCGCGCGGGGATAGTTTTTCTCCGCGGACTTTTTATACCAGTAGTAAGCGGCGCCGTAGTCGGCTGGCACCAGGGCGCCTCCTGCGTAGATTTCGCCCAGATCGTTCGCTGCTGCCGGATCACCTGCGGCGGCCTTCTCCTCAAGAGCTTTAAGATCGGGGGCCGCGGCTTTCTCCGCTTTAGAGCAGGAGGAAAGCGGCAGGGCGGCAGACAGCATAAGCGCTGCTGCCACGGCGGTTTTCTGAATATGCTTCATTGCTGCCTCATGAGGAGCCAGACCATGACGCCAGCGAGGGCGATGACCAGGAGTACCAGTATGGCGAGGAGGATGTTCTCGACGCGGTCCTTCATGTTCGCGCGGGTCTCGCTCGAGGCGCGCCTCAGGATTGAGACGGCCTGGGTCGGGGTCGAGGCGTGGCGGGTCGCCGCAAGGTCAGTGAGGACCTGATCGCGGTTGTGTCCGACGGCGCTGATGACCGGGATGGGCGATGAGGCGACCTTCCTCACCAGCATCTCGTTGTTGAAGGCCCGGAGATCCTCCTTGGCGCCGCCTCCGCGAGTGAGGATGAGCACGTCAGCGTTATTGTCGCGGACCGCCTTGTCGATAGCCTTCGCGAGCGACTCTGCGGCACCGGAGCCCTGGACGCTCGCGGGATAGAGTATGACCCTGACCCAGGGCATGGCCGCGCGCAGCTCGCTCTCGATGTCGCCGCGCGCAGCGCCGCTCCCGCTCGTGATGATGCCGATGGCCGCGATGTGGGCAGGTATCTCTGGCTTTGACTTGACGTCAAAGACACCTTCCCTGTCGAGCCTGCTCTTGAGCTTCCTGAGGCCTGCCTCAATCTCGCTGAGGCCGATTCGGCTCATTTTTACGGCACGGAGCTCAAGTGAGCATTTGCGGATGAGGAAGGAGGGCTGTCCCTGTATGGCGACAAGGTCGCCGTTTGACGGAATGAACCCTGCCCCGGCGCAGTCGCTCGGGTACATGAAGACACGGATGGAGGCTCTGGTGTTCTCCGGCTGGGAGTCATCCTCAAGGGTGAAGTACCAGGTGCCGCTGACTATCCTGAAGTCTGAGACGGAGCCCGTTATTCTCGAGAGGCTCC
>Ga0326512_10003757_pt1 | contig 11086 bp, 5 predicted proteins | sample 1_2617_0518_D_FD_203652 | JGI IMG/M metagenome (GOLD analysis project Ga0326512, IMG submission 203652) | Bovine rumen microbial communities from UC Davis, California, United States - 1_2617_0518 | ecosystem: Host-associated > Mammals > Digestive system > Stomach > Rumen | place: USA: California...
CGACCGATGCCACCAAGATGCTGATGCTCAACCAGAAACATCTCAGCATGGAGAACGGCACAGTGGACGGCGTGACGGTCATCACACCCAATACCAGGTCCAGCAATGGTGTGCTGCACGTGGTGGAGAAGGCGCTGTCTTACAAGCACAACCTGTATGAACTGCTGTGCGACGAACCGGGCCTGTCGGCCATCGGCGACAACCTGAAGCGCTTCAACGAGGATGTCTTCGATCCTGACCTGTCGGTGTCCAATGGTGTGGTGGACGGTGTGCCCGTCTATGTCGACTCCGTGGTCATCGAGCGCAACCGCTTGCTGGAGGCCATCGGATACCTGTACGCTGAAGACTCTACCTACATGGTGGTGGCTCCTACCGCTGCAGGCTGGGACGAGGCTTACAACGAGGTGTCGAAGTACTTCCGGTATGACGAGTCCATCGACAAGCGCGACTCGCTGCAGCAGTACTACACGATGCGTGCGCTGATGGAGGATGCCGTCTTCAACATGACGGACCAGAAGAACATCAACGACTCGCTGCTCTCCGTGCCCTATATCAACACGGTGCACACCTACGAGAAGGGCAAGCCGGTGTATCATGTGTTCAGAAAGCCCTTCGCACCCGGCGGCGTACTCTATGGCGCCCAGCCCCGCGAGTGCAGCAATGGCATCATGTACACCACGGAGAAGTGGCCCTTCGACCCCACGGAGACTTTCTTCAAGGAGATTTTCGTGGAGGGTGAGGAGACTTATCTCATCCAGGACTATACCAAGTGCAGCTACAACGTGCGTACGGCTAACGGCGACACCATCTCGAACAATAAGTACCTGAGGGTGACACCGCTGAAGGCTACCGACAACTGGACCATGAACTTCCAGGTGAATGGTACGCTGAGCGGCAGCTATGACGTCTATGCCATCCTGCTGCCCAAGACCGTCAACGACCCGAACGAGCCGAAGCTGCGCCCCTGCAAGTTCAAGGCCACCATCAACTATTTGGACGAAAAGGGCAAGGCTGCCAAGTTCGACTGCCAGAACGAAGCAGACGGCAAGTCGGAATTCAAGTCTGACCCCTTCCGTACGGACACCGTGCTGCTGGCCCGTGGCTTCCACTTCCCGGCCTGCAACTACGGCCAGAGCAACTCGAGCGTGAATATCAGAATCCAGTGCTCTATCACGTCTTCGCAGAATGCACAGTATTCCCGCGAGATGTTCCTGGATTGCATTTACCTCAGACCCCGAACCTCTAAATCAGAAGAACAATGAAGAAATATATCTTTTCCATCATCATGCTGCTGGTCTCGATGACCGTGGCAGCACAGGAGAACTTTAAGACCGTGAAGGGCCAGGTGACGGATGCTGCCACCCACAAGCCGCTGGAAGGCGTCATCGTGGCAGCATACGGCAACGACAAGTATTCGGCCATGACCGACGAGGACGGCCGCTACACGCTCAACGTTCCCGAATACATCAGTTCGGTGCAGATGCGTATCGACGGCTATAACTTCCTGCAGTGTGCCATTGCCGACGGCCAGGCTGACGGTCAGCTGTACAACGAGGCCTTCTCGGAGGTGTACAAGTTGCAGACCGATGCCACGCTGTCGTCGCAGGCCGGCCGCTTTGCCAACACCTCTGAGGTGAGCATCGACCCCTTCATCGCCCAGCAGCTGGGTGCCGACGTGCGCTCGGTATCGCGCGGCGGCAATGTGGGTGTCGGCAATATGCTGCTGATGGCTGGTGTCAACTCCATCAACAGCAATGCCCAGCCCCTGATTGTGGTCGACGACGTCATCATGGACATGGAGTACAACCGTGCCACACTGCACGACGGCTACTTCAACAACATGCTGGCCAACCTGAACGTCAACGACATCGAGAGCGTACAGGTGCTCAAGAACGGTACGGCCATCTATGGTGCCAAGGGTGCCAACGGCGTGGTGCTCATCAAGACCAAGCGTAACAAGAGCATGGCCACCAAGATTGACGTGACCATCAACGGCCGTTTCAACTTCATTCCCCGTCTGCCGAAGATGATGGGTGCCGAGGACTACCGGCTCTACACCACGGGACTGCTGTCCGACAAGACCAGGGCCATGGGACAGATGAAGTATCTGAACAGCGACCCCACCTATTTCTATTACAACCAGTATCACAACAATACGGACTGGAAGAACGAGGTCTACAAGAACTCCTTCTCGCAGAACTACGGCATCAACGTGCAGGGTGGTGACGATGTCGCTTCCTATAACCTTTCCGTCGGCTATTCGATGGGCAAGAGCACGCTGAAGAAGAACGATTTTACGCGTTTCAACATGCGACTGAACACCGATATCAACATTGCCAAGTGGTTCGACGTGCGCTTCGATGCTTCCTACAGTGACGTAGACCGTTCGCTGTTCGACGACGGCGCTCCGGCCGAGGTGCTGTCGGGCGTCATCACGTCGCCGGCATTCATCGCACTGGCCAAGGCTCCGTTCCTGTCGCCGTATGCTTACGACAATGCCGGCAACCCCAGCCACTATCTGGCTGAAGCCGACGACTATCTGGAGGGCATGTTCCAGGGCCGTGGCCGTCTGGCTAACCCCACCAGCATCCTGGACAATGGCGAGGGCGACAACCGTAACTCGCTGGGCAACCGCCTCATCGTGTTTGCCGTCACTCCGAAGGTGTATTTCAACAAGCACCTGACGCTGAGCTCGCACTTCGCTCTGTCGCTGGTGAACACCAACGAGAACTACTATCTGCCCATCAAGGGTGTGCCGACGTTTGTCGTCGATGGCTTGGACGAGTCGTCAGTCCTCCATAACCTGGTGCAGAGCCAGGCCGGTAGTCTGACCGCCATCCAGAGCGATACCCGTCTGGCATGGAAGAACCAGTATGGTGCCCACGGCGTAGGCGTCATGGGTGGACTCCGCTACCTCAACTCGTCTTACAAGCTGACGTCGCAGCGTGGTTACAACACGCCTAACGACAAGGCGCCCAAGATGAGCTCGTCGCTGAACTTCAAGGACACCGACGGTGCCAACGACAAGACGTCGGACATCATCTGGTATGCCCTGGCCGACTATAACTATGCACAGCGCTACTACGTGAATGCCGGACTCTCGGCTCATGCCTCTTCACGCTTCGGTAAGGATGCCGACGGACTGAAGCTGGGTGGGGTCGTCTGGGGCATCTTCCCCAGCATCGATGCTGCCTGGGTGGCCACCAACGAGAAGTGGTTCCCCAAGTCCAGCATGGTTAACTACCTGCGCGTGAACCTGGGCTTCGATGTCACCGGCAACGACGATATCGACTATACCGCCTCGCGCTCCTACTTCGTGGCCCGCCGGATGCTGAACAGCAATGCTACGGGCGTCGTTATCGGCAACATCGGCAATACGGAGCTGAAGTGGGAAACCACCAAGCGACTCACCGCCGGACTGGAGGGTAACTTCCTGAACAACCGACTGAACCTGCGCTTCAACTACTTCAAGAGCTGGACCAGCAATCTGCTGTCGCTGCGTCAGTTGGCATGGACCAGCGGTCTGGATGCCAGCTGGAGCAACGAAGGAAAGCTGGAGAACAGCGGCTTCGACGTACACGCCACGGTGAAGGTGCTCAACCTGAAGAACTTCCGCTGGGAACTGGGTGCCTCTGTCGGCCACTATAAGAATAAGGTGACGGCACTGCCCGACGGCGACCGTGCATTCGAGACCAATGTGCTGGGTGCCACCATCCAGACCAAGGTGGGCCAGCCCGTGGGTGTGTTCTACGGCTACAAGACCAATGGTGTCTACAGCACCACTGCCGAAGCCCTGGCCGATGGCAAGTATATCGTGAAGGACAATGGCGACCAGGTGTTCTTCAAGGGTGGCGACATGAACTTTGCCGAGGTCGTACAGGACAAGCAGATCGACGAGAACGACCGTACCGTCATCGGCGACCCCAACCCCGACATCTATGGTAACATCCACACCACGCTGAGCTATAAGAACCTGACCTTCTCGGCCATGTTCAACTACTCGCTGGGCAACGATATCTACAACTACCAGCGCTCGCTCCTGGAGGGCGGTACCTACTTCCTGAACCAGACGACGGCCGTGAACAGCCGCTGGACTACCGAGGGACAGCACACCGACATTCCCCGCGTGAGCTATAAGGACCCGATGGGCAACTCGCGATTCAGCGACCGCTGGATAGAGAACGGCTCCTATCTGCGACTGGCCGATGTGACCATCAGCTACTACGTGCCTATCCAGAGCACCTATCTGCAGGGTATCACCATCTTCGGCAATGTGACCAATCTCTTCACCATTACCAAGTATCTGGGCAGCGACCCCAGCTGTGCCTTTGCCGGCGGCATCCTGACGCAGGGTATCGACCGCGGACTGTTAGGACAGGGACGCACCTTCTCGATGGGCTTGAACATCAACTTGTAAAATTAAACATTCTGAATATATATTATGGAAACAACGATATTATATAAGGTAGGACAGCGGGCGAAGCGCCTTTTCACCGCTCTGCCTGTTTACCTGTTCATCTCCGGCCTGGTGCTGGCATCATGCTCGAAAATGCTGGAGACGGAGTCGGACCTGGTGGAGTTTGAGGAAGACCACACGCTGAACCATGCCACCGACTCGGTCTATAGCGTGATGGGCATCATCAACAAGATGCAGCTCATTGCCGACCGCGTGGTGCTGCTGGGTGAGGTGCGCAGCGACCTGGTGAAGACCACACCGGCTGCCAATTCCGACCTGAAGCGACTGTCGAACTTCGACTTCAGCGGAAACAACCGCTACAACCAGATCAGCGACTACTATGCCGTCATCAACAACTGCAACTACTATCTGGCACATGTCGACACCGCCATGCAGCGCCGAGGCCGCAACCTCTTCTTGCGCGAATATGCCGTGGTGAAGTCGTATCGCGCCTGGACCTATCTGCAGCTGGCACAGGCCTACGGTGCCGTGCCCTTGATCCTGAAGCCGCTGATGACCGAGAAGGAGGCCCGCGAGGCCATGAATCAAACTCCTGCCGACATCCAGACCATCTGCGAGACCTTCATCGACGACCTCACGCCGTATGTCGGTGTCAACTTGCCTGATTTCGGCTCTGTCAACGGTTTGGAGTCCAAGTGGTTCTTCATCCCCATGCGGGCCCTGCTGGGCGACCTGTGCCTCTGGGCCGGCCGCTATCAGGATGCTGCCCGCTGGTATCACGACTATCTGACCGACAAGTATGACCCCCTGCAGATGTCCACGCTGCGCATCACATGGCCTAACTACTCACAGTTTGTCACGCCCATCGGCAGCTATTCACCGACTTCGGCCATAGGAGGCAGCTTCGGCGACTTGCAATGCATCATCCCGATGGAATTGAAAGTCTTCGACGGCACCATCAGCCAGTTGTCCAACATCTTTGAGTCAACCACTGAGAACAACTATTTCTATCAGTTGACCCCATCGGCAGGCATGGCCAGGATTTCGGCCGACCAGATCTACTGTTTCGAGGTGAGCACTCCCGGTGCTACCACCAAGGACACCCTCTATGCCCCGCGTACTGGGTTCACCCGTGGCGAATATGTGGGCGACCTGCGCTTCTCGACCAACTACCACCTGACATCCTATGGTGCACAGGATGAGTACTCCGAGTATAACTCTTCTTTCCAGTACATCCGCAAGATCACTTCCGGTTGGGTTCCGCTCTACCGCACCACGATGGTCTATCTGCGCTATGCCGAGGCTCTCTGCCGCGCAGGCTATCCGCAGTCGGCCTTCTGCATCCTGAAGTACGGCATCTGCGACGACATTCTGAAGACTCGCGTTGACGCTGCCGAACTGGAACAAGCCGGCGACCTCGTTTTCTTTGACCCAGAACTGTTCAAATTCGAAAACAAGTATTTCGGTGTCCACTCCATCGGCTCCGGCGATGCCCATGCCAACAAGTACTATGAGCTGCCACAGCCCGCATCGGCATTGGCCTCGCGTCAGGACACCATCAACTACCAGATACCGTTGCTGGAAGACATGATTGTGACGGAGATGGCCCTGGAGGGTGCCTTCGAGGGTTATCGCTTCAACGACCTGATGCGTGTGGCCCTGCGCCGCAACGATCCTGCCTACTTGGCCGATCCCGTCAGCCGCCGCAATGGTGAAGTCGACGCTGCCCTGCGCGAGAAGCTGATGGACCAGAGGAACTGGTATCTGCCGCTGCGCTAACATCCGTTTGTCAACCGTCAAGTCCGAGGTTCAGTGAGGACCTCGGACTTTTTACTTGAAACATCAACATAGCACTAACGAAACACCAACATAAACCCCAACGACAATGAAAAGACTCTTTACCCCATTGCTGACCCTGCTGGCCACTACGCTGCTGGCTCAGCCCAAGTTCAGCCTGCCACACGGACTCTACGACGAGAGCAGCCTGCAGGTTACCATCACCCCGACTGATGCCGATGCAGCGGTCTATTACACCACCGACGGCAGCACGCCTACAGCGGCCAGCACCCTTTACTCCGCTCCGCTCTCCTTCAGCAAGACCACGCTGCTGCGCGCCGTGGAGGTGAAGGACGGCCAAAGCTCGGCCGTCACCACCGCCAGCTACATCTTCGTGGCTTCCGTGCTCACCCAGCCGGATGCTCCTGAGGGCTATCCTGCCGAGTGGGGCCAGTATTCGCAGATTCCCGGTACGGCCAAGGCCGACTATGGCATGGACCAGACGATGACCCAGGATGCCGTGCTGTCGCCCAAGATTATCGAGGGTCTGAAGCAGTTGCCCATCCTCAGCGTGGTGACCGACAAGGACAATCTGTTCAGCCATGAGAACGATGAAGAAAAGGGTGGCATCTACATCTTCACCGGACCGCCCGTGGGCGACCCGACGGGCAACGGATGGACCCGCCCGTGCAGTGCCGAACTCTTTGGCGGTCCGCAGAACCATGACCTCACCATCGACTGCGGTCTGAAACTGCATGGCGGGCATGGTCGGCTGGCCGAGAAGAATCCCAAGCACTCGTTCCGCCTGCAGTTCAAGAAGACCTACGGCCCCTCGTCGCTGGAATATCCCCTGTATGGCAAGGGCGAACCCAAGAAGTTCGGCCAGCTGGTGCTGCGCTGTCATTTCGGCAATTCCTGGCAGCACTGGACCGAGGGTAACCGCCAGAAGGCGCAGTACACCCGCGACGTATGGGCCCGCCGTATGCAGCGCAAGCTGGGCCATACCAGCGTCAACGCCCTCTATGCCCACCTGTTTCTGAACGGCATGTACTGGGGACTCTATAACATTGCCGAGCGTGTGGACGATAACTTCGGCAAGGAACACTTCGGCGGCAAGAAGGGCGACTACGACGTGGTGAAGATTGAGGAAGAGGGCGGCAACCACATAGAGGCCAGCGAAGGCACGCTGGACTCCTGGTACGAGATGCTGGCTACCGTCAAGGCCGTGGCCGGCCAGTCGGCCGAGCTGACGCCGGAGGCTGCCTACGAGAAGCTGGACACGCTGCTGGACAAGGACGCCTTCATCGACTACATGCTGATCAACCAGTATGCCGGCAATACCGACTGGGACCACCACAACTGGTATGCCATTCGCCGCAACAACCATAAGGAGGGCTTCCGCTTCCTGTGCTGGGACTCGGAGATTATCTTCGAGAATCCCAACGAGAATGCCGTCACCCGCCGCAATCCCGACGGCCCGACGGACATCTTCAACCTCCTGCTGACCAACGAAGACTTTGCCCGCCGCTATCTGAAGCGCGCCAAGGAGCTGCTGGCCGACGACGGTCTGCTGGGTCAGCAGTCGGTCGTCGAGGTGTGGGACAGCCTGTATCACACCATCTCGTCGGCCCTTTACGACGAGGCAGCGCGCTGGGGCGACTATCGCAAGAATGTGCATCGCTGGCAGGATGGTGCCAACACGGTATATACCGTCGACGGGACCTACATGACCGAGCGCAACCGTCTGCTCAGCGAGTATTTCCCCGTCCGCACGGCCAATGTGCTGTCGCAGGTGACCAAGTATGTGGCCTACGATGACTTCGTGGCTCCCGAAGGCTGGGTGCAGCTGTCGAAAGACATGTTCCATGAGTGGAACGGCAGCGGGGCCGATGCCACGGCCTTGGACAAGCAGGTGTATCCGGAATGGAACGTCAGGCAGGATGTCACCAACGGCGGCGTGGTGGCCGGTTTCTCGAGTGTCGATGCCTTGCTGTATGCCGACCTGAGCCAGTATGAGAAGCTGGTGATTCGCGGCAACGGAGGCAGCATCCGCGTGCTGGCCAACCGTGATGCCGCTACCCGCGAGTGGAAGGAGCTGGCACCGTCGTTCAGCGATGGCGACGCCTACTGGAATGCCGACTACGAGGCGCTGGTCATCCCCCTGGCCGACCTGATGAACCGTGCCACCTCCAGCAACAACCAGCGCCCTGACAGCTATATGCACCTGAACGCCATCAAGGCCAACTGGGGCAATACGGTCAACGTGAGGGCCATCTATCTGGTGCCTGCCGAGGGCTCGTCGGCTGTCGACGTGGTGCGTGCCGCTGTTCCTGCCTCCGGTGTCTACTACAATCTGCTGGGCCAGCCTGTTGCCACGCCTGCCAAGGGTCTGTATATCCGCAACGGCAAGAAGGTGCTGGTTGGAGGTATGAGGTAAGAGGTATGTCGATCGCAGTGAGGTTACGGCTCGCTCTTAGTGAGGTTACGGCTCACTCGCAGTGAGGTTACGGCTCACTCTTAGTGAGGTTACGGCTCACTGCTCCATATCAGTAAATAACCCGCCCTTATTGAGCAATAAGGGCGGGTTATTTCGGAATAAAGGCAGGTTATTGCTCAATAACCTTGGGTTATTGCGGAATACCCCCGGTTTTTAGAACTTATAGTCGATACCCAGTCCGATGACGTGGTTGGTGCGTGAGTAGACCTCGCGGCCATTGTAGCCGTCGCGGGCTGCATTGCACTCCTTGGTGTAGTCGTCGTAGATAGACAGGAAGTAGCCCGCGTTGAGGCGCAGCTGCTTGGTGATGTTGACGGCGCAGCCCATGCCGAAGCTCCAGCTGTCGCAGGCAAAGGAGGTGTTCTGCTGATAGTCGTCGCTCAGTCCGTAGTCGGTGCGCTGCATACCGCAGCTGAGCGTCCAGCGGTCGTTGATGTCGCCCTCCACGCCGGCCAGAAACTCATGCGTGCCGTGGGTGAGCTTCTCCTGGCGGTCGTTGGCCATCTTGGCGTGCTTGTCGTCGAAGAAGTGGTATTCCAGTGTGGCGCGGATGTTGTCGGCGAAGGCATAGCCTGCCGCCACGGAGAGCAGTGCCGGCATGTCGTAGCGCGTCTTCTGGCCGTCCTGGTAGGCCAGCGTCTTGCTGCCCAGCGCCTGTCCGATGGCCTGCAGACTGGCCGGGTCGGTCTGCATCAGCAGTGCCGTCACCTTGTCGCCCAGTCCGGCCTCCAGGGTCTTGGTGTCGTTGGGCACATTGATTTTGGTGCGGAACTCATAGCGTGCCGCCAGCGTCAGCGGACCTTGGTGGAAGTCGATGCTGACAATGGGCGTAAAGCCCCATCCGCGCTGGTTGACGTCGAGTTTCATCGATGCCAGCTCGCCCAGCAGCGGATGTCCTGCTGCCACCACGTGGCCCCGGTAGTAGCCGTCGTAGTAGTTGGCGCGGAATCCTGCCGCCACGGCCAGGTTGTCCAGCAGTCGGTAGGTGACGTTCAGCTGTCCGCCGTAGATGTACTGCTTGCCCTTCATCTGCGTGTCCAGTGTGTACTGGTCGGGGGTGATGCCCTTCTGTGCCAACATGCCCGCCAGCACGACGTTGAACATGGGTACGCCGGCATCATACTCCACGAACCCGCCGCTGCCCACGATGCCGATCATGGCCGACAGGGCCAGTCGGTCGTGCTTGTAGCTGGCAAACAGAGCCGGCACGATGGGTGCCGAGGCGATGCCCTCGAACTCCTGGTGGTAGGGTGCTGTCAGCCGGATGTCGCGGTGCTGCCAGGGTTTCTGGAAGTTGAGCGACAGTTGCCATCCCTCGTGGCCCCATGCCAGTCCGGCCGGATTGGAGAATGCTGCATCGATGTCGAAGGTGGCTCCGCGTGCCATCATGCGGTCGAAGGCAATGTGATAGTTGGTGTTGGTCATCAGACCGCCGGCGCGGACGGTCATCACGGCGATGGCAAGGAGCGCCATCAGGGTTGATTTCTTCTTCATATTATTGATATTGGTTGAATATTCGGGTGCAAAGTTACAACTTTTCCATGAAACTGCCGAATAAACGGAGAATTATTTTCCGAAAACGAACACGTTTTGCCCCCTTCGTCAGCATCCGGCAGACTTGATGTACATTATTTAATAAGGCGTAGAGAAAATTTTTTTGGGGAAACATATTGCGTTATGCCGTCTTTTTTGTAATTTTGCAGTCCGAATCAGAAATTATATAACGTTATATCAATTTTATGGCAGACAACAAGAAGATTAAGACAGCGCTCATCTCCGTATTCCACAAGGATGGACTGGAGGAGCTGCTCAAGAAACTCAACGACGAGGGCGTGAAGTTCTTGTCGACCGGTGGCACACAGACCTTTATCGAATCGCTGGGCTACGCTTGCGAGAAAGTGGAAAACGTGACGACCTATCCCTCCATTCTCGGCGGTCGTGTGAAGACGCTGCATCCGAAGGTGTTCGGCGGCATCCTGGCACGTCGCGACAACGAGGGCGACCGCGCGCAGATGGCAGCATACGAGATTCCCGAAATCGACCTGGTCATCGTCGACCTCTATCCCTTCGAACAGACCGTAGCCAGCGGAGCTTCCGAGGAAGACATCATCGAGAAGATTGACATTGGCGGCATCTCGCTGATTCGTGCCGGAGCGAAGAACTTCAACGATGTGGTCATCGTTCCGTCGAAGGCCGAATACGGCGTGCTGCTCGACATACTGAACAAGCAGGGTGCCATGACCACCAAGGAACAGCGCCGCCTGCTGGCCACGCGGGCCTTTGGCGTCAGCTCCCACTATGATACTGCCATCCACGCATGGTTTGAGAAGTAAAAGGATTGTAAACAGTCAAAATTAGAAGTTAGAATGGGATTTTTCAGTTTTGTCCAGGAGATA
>Ga0326512_10003758_pt1 | contig 11081 bp, 12 predicted proteins | sample 1_2617_0518_D_FD_203652 | JGI IMG/M metagenome (GOLD analysis project Ga0326512, IMG submission 203652) | Bovine rumen microbial communities from UC Davis, California, United States - 1_2617_0518 | ecosystem: Host-associated > Mammals > Digestive system > Stomach > Rumen | place: USA...
AGTTGGTGCTTCTACTAATGCAGCTAAATCTTTGGTTGGTAAAAAAGAACAGGAAGTTCGCAAGAAGATTTCTAAATTCAGAGAAGTGACCATGACTATTGATGGTTATGATCTGATTGTCTTTGGTAGAAAAGATGGAATCTCCAGAGTAGCTGTAGTGTTCTTCAGCCAGGCTAAGAAATCTCCTATTCTGAAGACTATTAAGATTCCTTCTACTGAAGATCTTAAGAAAGGCAAAGCTGTAAAAGAAGCTGCAGAAGATATTGAAATGATTCTTCCTGTAGATGAAGGTTGGAAAAACTTCTTAGGCAAAGTATCTAAGTATTCTTTCGGCGGTGCTATAGCTGGAGCTGCAGCAGGTGCTGGAATTTCTTTAGTTACTGGTTGCCCAGGCATTGCTGCTATTCCTTTATGCTCGACAGTTGGTGCTATGGCTCCTGAGTTAAAAGCTCTTGCTGATAAGAAGCTTAAAGGTATTCTTGAACAGCCTGCTGTTAAGAAACAGATTCTCGATAGCTGTAAAGCTGCTTTTGATGAAGCTAAGAAAGAAGATTCTTCTATAGTAAGAGAATTCGAGAATGGTGTTAAGACTACCATGAATGCTATTAAAGATGAAGGTAAGCTTCGCTCTATTAAACAGAAGCTGACAAATTTCTCTAAAGTAAGAATGGTAATTGATGGTTGGTCTATCATCGCTTTCGGTGATACTAAATCTATTGAGCGTGTATCTTTAGTTCTTTGGAGCAATGAAAAGAAACAGGCTGTAGTTAAAGCTTTACCTGTTCCCACTCTGAGTAAAGAAGAAGTTAAAGAATGCGCTATTTATTTGGAAAGATTATATCCTGAAGATTTCGCTGGTGCTAGTTTCCAGATTGAAATAGAATCCATTCAGGTAGCTTTAGAATCTTTAACTGAAGAAAATAAAATAGTTGTTACTGAAGGTTTAGCTGATAAAACTGCTGAGTTGTATAAGAAGTTTAATACTGAAATTAAACCCAAAATTATTGCAAAGCTGCAGTGGCTCTGGGAAAAAATTATGGATTTGATTCAGAGAATCAATTTCTTTACTAAAGTTAAAGTTGAGAAACTTCATATTGAAGTTAATGATTACAAGATTCTGAATGAACTCAAAGGTGGAATCACAATGATTATGAGTATGGCTGCTAAAGTTAGTGACCGCCAAAAAGTTCATGGAAACGTTGAAAGAATGGTTGATCTTATTGATGATAAGATCTATACTCATAAATCATCTCCTAAGGAATATAAAACTCGTGACGTTAAGAAATGGTTAGATGATCTTTCTAAATTAACAGCTACCATAAGAGATGCATTAAAAGAAACTGGAAATGTTCTTAATGGCCAAGTTTGTCTTGAAGAAGAATTTGAAGTTTATCTTGAAATTAGCATTGAAGTGTTAACTCCTCTTATGAGTTGTCTTGGTGAAGATATCAATAAGATTAGCTTAGCATTAACAGGTAAACCTGCTTTTTAATGAGGTGATTGGTTATGTCTAAATTTTATGAATGTGACAGCGTTGCTGTTGAATCAGCTATTGCTGAAATGAGTCCGGTTGAAGAAGGCTGGAAGATGGTTTTCTTAAAGCTGTTATCTAAGTTTGGAGTCATGACTGGTAAATACGATGAAAAAGTAAAACTGTCTAATGATAATATTAAGAAAGTTTTTGATGACCCTTCTGTAGTTAAATGGGTAGCTGAAAAGAATAAAGAAATTCTTAAGTTCTTAGCTGATGATGCTAATAAAAAGGGTTATAAAGGTAGTAAGTTTTCCAATTTTAAATCTGAGAGTGAATTAAATCAGTGGTATGAGAAATATAATTATTATGGAATTACTGCCGATAATAGCGTATCATCTCTTGCTTTTAAAGAAAAAAGTACCCACGGTGGTGCAGTATGGGTAACTGTGATGTGTGGTAAAGTTTTTATTTGTGTTATTGGTGACACTGAAAAAATCAATCGCATAGTTATTCCATATAAAGCTGAAATCAAACGAGATAATAAATACGTCGATCCTGGAGTGGTTGATTATGTATTAGGGGCTCCTACTAATGTAGAGTTAGCTAATCTAGTAGGTTCTATTCACTAATATAAGTTTAAGAAAGTGATTGATACACCATGTCTAGATTTTATGAATGCGATAAAATCGCTGTTGAATCTACTCTTGACGATATAGCCCCAATCAATGAAGGGGTAGGATTAGCTGTAATCAATATTATAATGAGAGGATTATCTATACCTGCCCACTTCACTAGTCAGCGTGAGCTCGATTCAATTATTAACAAAATTGGTCATAAAGAAACTTTGATATTGTTCTTTGATACACTAATGGCGTCAATTAAGGACAAATACAAAGCTTCTATACTAAAAGCTCCAACTAGTTGGAAGATATGGAGCAGTGAATATTTAGATAACATAACTTTTGGTTCGATGGGTTCTATAAATGGTTATCATATAATATTACATCCTGGAACTGATAGCGATTTTAATAAACAAATATTCGCATTAGCTTTGTTTGATACTGAAAATCGTTATAAAGATGATATGCATATGAGATTAATGCATTTCAAAATAACAGATTCTGGTATCGTAACTCAGGAAAAACACAAGTGCGATGATACCTTAGAATTTATTGACACTAAAAAGCTAAAACTGCCGTATATGATTAAATTCAAATAACGACACTTAAAATATTTTCAAAAGATAAATCCAATATGTCATTTACGACATATTGGATTTATTTAAGTTTATTTGTATGATTTAATCAATTCTTTAAAATGAGCTTCATTAGATTTACCAAATATTTTCTTGGAATATTCATCGGAAATCTTTTTCTGTTCATCTGACATCAGTAACCAATTATTCCAAATTCTATTTAGCTCATCTAATGTAGGTTCTTTATGAATTAACTCAATACCATTCTCAGCTCTCCATCTATGAACAGGATCTTTTAATAAAGAACTTGCTTTGGTTGGATAGTTCTTTTTAATCTCAGAAACACTCATTGGAGGGGAATAGGATTCTTTAACTGGATTTTTAATTTTATCATATCTAAAAATAAATTTATTATATTCAGCTTTTTGACGCTTAAATGCAGATATTTTACTAATAGCTCGAAGACTAGCTGTATTAGTTTTATTAAGATAATACAATATAAACTTGTATTTATCTTGATGATTCAACCAGGAACAAGCATTATCTATTAATTTTTTGAATATGCCTTTGCCACGAAATTTTGGATGAATGCCGATGGCAATATAAACTCCATTTGGATCATTGTTAGTGTCTTCCATTAAATTAATAAATCCAACAGGTTGTTCGTTTTCTTTATAAACGTATTGATGTTTAATATTAGAATGTGAAGTTTCTGCATATTCACGATCAGTTTCATTCATTGCAGCAAGAATCGATTTCTCATCAGACCAAGATTCATTATTAGGAGTAATGGTTTCTCTAAATTCATTTTGGTTATCATACCATTCTTTATATAACCTAAGAATCTTTCCAATATCAGAGAATTTATTAATGAATCCTCCTCTTCCTTGATCTCTTTTTAATCTTCTAAAGAATGATGTAGCTAACGAAGTTCCTTTAATAATTATTGCAGAATTTTCATTATAAAAAGATTTATCAAACCAAAACATATCAGCAATCTGAACACCTTCAATGATTATCTGATTACTATTATTATGCTTCTTTAGAACTTCTTTGATTAAGTAACAAAGTAATTCTAAATAAGGTTTACCATGTAATGGTTTCTCAAGATACTTATCTGGATCTTTTTTAAGAAGTTTTTGAATTAAATAAAAATTATCGTCTTTAGAAACTATTTCATTTACTTCATCATCATAAGATATCATTAAATTAATGAAATGCTTAATTGTATCTAATGATAAAAGATCAGCATTAGCTTCATCAGCTATTTTATTTGCTAAAGTAGTTTTTCCTCCACCACTCATTCCAGTTATCCATAACACTGGAACCTTGTGTTCAAGGAATTTATTAAGATTATATTTAATATCTTTATCTGAAAATAATAAAGGCATTTTACCAGCTTCTAATAAAATCTCAGAAGCATCAATGTTTGTAATTTGAATAAATTTGCTCATAATATCAATCCTTGAATTAATCAAAATTGTCAATTTAACATAATGTCAAATTTGATAGTTTTGATTATACACTTTTATTTTGAAGTGTATAAATAATAAGGAGGAACCTTTGAAATGTATATGAAATTAATTATTGTTAAAAACAAGAGTAGATGGAATCAACATATCAGATTAGTATCGTCTTTTGGTCTAATGGATCAAGGTAGTATTTACATTGTGTTTGGTAACCCTGAACTTCCAGAATATATATTTACACAGCAATTAGTCTTTCCTAAAGATTCTTATGAATCTTATGTTATAGCTAAAAATATTTTAGATGGTAAAGATGCAACGGCTATCTTTATTGATAATACATTGGTTTGGGCTAATGAAGGATTAACTTTTAAAGATAATAAAAATAGATATAGCTCAATTGATGATTTCGTTAAAGCTTATTATAAATTAACAGAAGAAGTCAAAAACGAGGATAAATAATATCTGATAAGGGGGATGTATTTTAAATGTATATGAGGATGATTATGGTTGAAGACGAAAATCATTGGAATGAGCATATCAGGTTAGTTTCATCATTTGGTAGAATGAGTAATGGAACTATGTACATAGCATTTGCTAATCCAGCAATTCCTGATCGATTATTTCCAGAGACATTAAAATTTGAAAAAGACACAGCTGAAGCTGATATATTGCTTGAGAATGTTTTATCTGGTAAAGATGTTACTTGTATCTTTATAGAAAATAAATTAGTTTGGGCTAATGTAGGGTTAGAGTTTAAAGCACCTGATAAATATAAATCAATTATGGAATATATCAAAGCTTATTATGAATTACAAAAAGAAATTAAGGAGAAATAATTATGAGAATATTTAGTGATGGAAGAAAAATATCTGATAAGGAATATGGACACTTTGTTTTAGGTATAGCAAGAAGTTCTTCATTTAATAAAGATGGATCTTTTGTAGGATATGCTTATGCTGATAATGAGGATATAGATGAGAAAGATCTTTTTGGATTTATCTTTGATCCTGATAAACTTAAGAAAAGAACTGATGAGTATAACGATAAAGTTAAACTTGAATTCATACATAATGTTTTTATGAATGAAGTTACTCTTCTCATTGGTGAAAAGTTATATGATGTTCCAGTTACAGAAGAGCATAAGGTTCCAAAAATAATAGAAAAACTTTATGATTACTATAAGAAAGTGGAGGAAGCTGTAAATGGAGGAATATAAATACATCCCTATTGCTGATAAGATGAATAACCTAAGAGAGTTCCTGTTACCAAGAGCGAATAAAATAAAAGGATTTGCTTTCTCAGTAAGGTTTCCATCTTATGATGGCGACAAAGCAATCGTTCCTGTAGTATCTGCTTTATTCTCTGAAATAGTTAAATCTTTTAATGTTTTAACTAAAGATATTGAGAATAAAGATGAACTTAAGAAAACCCGCAAAGCTTGTGATGTGTTTGATGAATATTGTATTGAGCATAAATTAAATACAGATTTTGTATGCTTGACTACTTTTAAAGATGATAGTAGAGCTGAGTTCGTTGTCTCTAATAAAACAGGGAATATATTAGCCAAGGAAGTGAAGAATTAAAAATGGAAGATTTCAAGTATATTCCTATTGCGGAAAAAATCAAGTCAATGGTTCATTACATCAATCGAACTTTTAATAAACCAGATAGATGTGATATGGCGGTAAGGTTTTCCAAAGAAAAAGGTAATAAGGATTTGGAGCGCGTCGTGGACGCACTATTTAACGAGGTGATAAAAGCTTGGGCTAACGCAATGCAGAGTGGTAACCATGAAAATTTTAGTAAATATGAGAAAGCTTGTAAAGTATTCGATGACTATTGTGAAGTCAGAGAATTAGACATTGACCTCTTATGTGTTATAAACAGCACTTTCAACTTGATGTATCCTTATTATGGAAACAAAAATACATCAAAGGTTATTGTTAATTGTTAATTGGTATTAATAGATTTTAACAATCCCTTAAAGAGTCTGCAACCAGCGAGTCGCTGGTTGCAGGTTTTTACCCGAAAAATAAAAATGAATGAATCTTAGTTTATTTATAAAGGAAGAATAAGACATGTCTAAATTCTACAATATTGAAGGCCAAAGTGTTGTAGTTGAAGGTGTTTTAACAGAATCTATCGGAAAGTCTAATAGCTCTCCAGCTCCTATGACTATTGCTGATTTTGCTAAGACACATAAGGTTGATGCTTATATTAAAAAGCCAACTGAAGAAACTGTTAAAAAAGCAGAAAAAGAACTCGGTGTTAAATTTGGTCCTCAACTGAAAAATTATTTGATGACTTATGGTGGCCTATCCTATAAATTCGTTGAATTTGAAGGATTGGCTGAAAACAGTGATAGAATAGTTACTATCACCAAAAATGTAAGAAGTCTTGGATTAGATAAAAAATTCATCGTTGTTTATAAGATTCATGATGAAGGTGCATATGCTTGCGTAGATTCTAGTGATAAGGTTTATGAGGTAGAAATCTATGCTGGCAAAGTAACTGTAAAAGATATGAAGATGAAGTTTGAAGATTACTTCATTCATACCATGAGAAATTACAAGTTGCTCAAGGAATCTGCAGTTATTACTGAAGCTGCTAAAGAATTGGATAATCCTGAAAAAGTATTTGGTAAATTAACTTTAACTAAGTATCATACTTATGATAAAGAAAATTGTCAAATAAATTTCTTTGGAAAAACTTATAATGTAAAACTTTCCATTGATGCTATGAGTGGCGACAAGATTACTCAGAAGCAAGCTGATATGTTTACCAAATTCAATAATGAATCTGATAAACTTTCTAAGCAGGCAGTTAAAGCTTTGATTAAATACATTGACGGTCTTGGAGATTATAAAGATTATTTTGACGATAAAGAACTTCCTAAGACTGAAGCTGATATGGCTAAGTATGTAAAACCTCATTCTCTTTTAATTGATGAGGAAAGATATCTTAGCTTGTACTGTGATACTAAATGGGATCCTGAGCATGGTGTAACTATTGGATTAATTCCTACAGTTAAATGCGGAGACCTTGGTGAATTCTGGTAATAAAGAAATATCCCTTATCTCTATTTAATAGAGATAAGGGATATTTAATATTCTTGACATAATGGTAACTTAAAAATATTTATAGGTGATCGTTATGAGTAAATTCTATAATATTGAAGGACAGAACATCGTAGTTGAAAAGACTATGATTGATTTACAAGTTTCAGATAGATTGTCTGATTATATTGCTTTGGAATCTATTGTGGTGCCAGTTACAGAAGGTCTTGATCTTGATAAGATCAAACAGGTGTTAAAAGATAAGGCACGAGAAATCAAAGTAAAGTTATTGAAAGTAGTTCATCGAATCGGAGATTTCATTCAAGATTTTATAAATCGAATTAAAGGAAAAGAATTCGGTGATGTAACTATCAAGGGTGGATTAAAATTCGATTATGAGAAAAAAGATTATAAAAAATATAAAGATAAAATCATCAATTTATTATCTTTATCTAATATAAGCACAGGATTATTTAATCCAGATTCTATAATCGAAGAAGCTCAAGAACTTAATTCTGAATTGGGTGATATCGTTGATGCTTCATTTGATAAAAAAGATCTAGTTATTAATAGGGTAACAATTGAACGTTTTGCTAGATTAATTAAAGAAGCTATTCGTGATTTTGAGGTAACAGCAAATCAAGTTGAAAGTGCATATAAAAGAGCAGAAAATAAAGTTAATGCCGATGACGAATTAGGTATTTTACTTCCAACTTCTTTTGCAGCTGGTAAGCTGTTAAGAATCTTCGATAATGATTTAGCTCATATGAACAGTTCTATTCCTAAAAAAGAAAATGCTGAATCTAAAAATGATCTAGAAGTATCCAAAGAAGTTAAAGATGCTGTATCTAAAAAGGAATGGACTCTTGTAAAAATTATGATAAAAGATGCCATAATGTTAGATACAACACCTAATTTTGACGAACTTCGTGCTATGTTAAAATATGCTAAACAAAATGGACTTACCTTTGATGAAGATGACGGTAAATCATATAATATGAATAAGTCTGAATGGAACCAAGATTATTACAATTCACATGCATTTAAACTTGTTGATAATTTTTCCGAAAAACGACTAAAACACTTAATGGAAGTAGTTCGTGTTGTATTCCCAGTTAAAAAATGATATTAAAATATCCCTTATCTCTAATAAATAGAGATAAGGGATATTCTTATTTAGAAACCAATATCTTTAACAGTATATCCACCTAAAGATCCTATGTTTTCTTCTACTATATTTACCATGGAGGTTAATAAAGAAATATATTGCTCAAAGCCTTTAGCAATAGATGAAATTTCAGATTTAAGATCTTGATTAGATTCACTAAAACGTTCAGGTAATTTTTCAGCCGATCTTTTAAAATCAGAAATAAGCTCCTTTAAGTTTGTTAAATAAAACTTATTAATTTTTACCTGTTGTTTGGCTTCGGCTATTGATAAATGATACGTCTGTTTAAAATTATTTTTGATATTATCTATTTTATCTTTAATAACTTCATATCCTTCACGCATATCTTCAAGGGCTTCAAAAGCTTTTTCATTATCATCATCATATAATCTTAAATTGTTAGCTTTATCAACATATTTTTTAGCTAATTTGATGACACCATCGATGAGATCAGGTGCATATAAATCATAAGAATATAAAGTGCTCCCACTAGAATCATATCCTTTTGATTTATCTGGTCTTTTATGCTCAGCATTTTTTTCAACATTCTGCTCACTAGTATCATCTAACCATTTGATTACTTTTTCAAGTAATGCTTTAAGCAATTCAAGAATTTTCTTTTTTAAAGCTTTTACTCCAGCTTTAATAGAGTCAACAAATCCTTCTTGAGTGATTTCACTTAACGTGGATTCTACTACAACACTTTGGCCTTCAATATTGTAGAATTTAGACATGTCTATTCACCTTTGCTTAAATTCATTTTTTTTTTATTTTTCGGGTAAAATGCTGCTATCTTGCGAGTCGCAAGATAGCAGACTCTTTAAGAGATTGTTAAATCTTATTAATTTTAGATTGTTGCTCAACATTAAATACCATATATTTTACATAGAAGTAACTTAAACTTATTAAAAAGGTTTTGATTATCATGAGTAAATTTATTAAGATGATTTCCAATGAATCTTCTCATATAGCTATGGAACAAGTTTCTGATATTCAAACAACTATAGATGAATCTAATTCAAATCCAAATAAAGCCAAATCTCCAAAAGAATTAAATAAGATTCTTAATTCTTTTGATTATGGATTTATAGTTAATGGAAAGAAAGTAGAAGCTAATAAAGGTTCTGATTATACATCATTATCACCAGAAGAATTTGCAAGATACAGATGTGGAGTATGCTGGGATTTTTGTTGTTATGAAGATAAATGGTTTAAGCAAAATTGTTATAAATACAATCTTTACTTCATGGCATCAAATTATAATAGAGCAACTCATACTTTCTTGATTTTTAAAGATAATGGAAAGTTCTATATCTTTGAAAGTTCTTGGTATCCTATGCAAGGTATTCGTGAATATAGTTCTGAAAAAGAAGCTTATATGGATTATCTGAAAACATTTAAATCCAAGCATTCTTCTGATAAATATATTTTATTCTCATATAAACAACCAAAGAAATATCATATGTCAGCAATGGATTTCTTAAATTACATTTATGACAATGGAACTCTTTTAGTTAATGAGAAAAATATGTATGAAGAAATGATATCTGAAGAAAACTAAAATATTTTATTTTGGTTATAAAAAATCCATAACACTAAACAGTGTTATGGATTTTGATTTTTGGTTTCCGAGGAGGGATTTGAACCCACGACCAACGGCTTAGAAGGCCGTTGCTCTATCCATCTGAGCTACTCGGAATTTTTAATGTGGTGCATCACCCCGAATTCGAATCGGGACTGGATGGATTTTAAGTCCACTCTCTCTGCCAATTGGACTAGTGGGGTGCATTGGCGGTGGAAGTAGGATTTGAACCCACGCACGGTATAACTACCGCCTCTCAGTTTTCAAGACTGATCTCTTAAGCCACTTGAGTATTCCACCATAATAGAATTGTCGATAAGATAATTAGTATTAATAATATCCCTAATACCAATTTGGTATTAGGGATATTTATTTTAACGATGTTTCATATTAGCCATTGCAACAGCACGAATTTCATTTTCACTAGGATTGATCAAACGAATAGTCATTGCTGTTTCAAGCATTGTATACTGAGCAAGAGCTTCAGCTAATACATCTTCAGAATCGATATGAACTTCATTACCTGCTAAAGGTTTCTTATTAGCAATTCTCAGATTGTCAACATGCTGAAGATCATTCTGGTAATCAGAAAGATAAACGTCAAACATATTGAGGTTCAGAGGAGAAGTAACTACTTTATTCGGAGCAGGAGGCTGAGTCTTAGGATCAATAACCTCTTCATCAGATTCTTTTACAAGGTTGATCATGTCATGGTATACAGCATTCACCATAGACCTAAACAGCGAAGCTTCATGAACCACTGTAGGATCTACCAAGTATTTCATTAAAATCGCTGATTCGGTTTTTGCTTCTTCCTCAGAAGCGTTATTTCCAGTGCTGAGAGCTTTATCGTCATCCAGATCAGGTTCAGTTCCCTCTTCTGCAGAGCCTTCATCTTCAGCAGGTTTATCTTCTGTCTGAGCATCAGGTTCTTTAGAATCATCAACCTTTTCAGCATCAGCATCATCAGGATTTAATTCCTGATTATTCTGCTCTTCATATTCTTCTGCACGCTGTTTCAATTCAGCTCTGAAAGCAGCATCTTCACTCTGCTTCTTGCTTTCATCTTTAACAACATCCAGAACTTTATTCTGAACCAATTCAGAAATTTCATCAGGTCCAAGATTATCGATATCT
>Ga0326512_10003760_pt1 | contig 11080 bp, 6 predicted proteins | sample 1_2617_0518_D_FD_203652 | JGI IMG/M metagenome (GOLD analysis project Ga0326512, IMG submission 203652) | Bovine rumen microbial communities from UC Davis, California, United States - 1_2617_0518 | ecosystem: Host-associated > Mammals > Digestive system > Stomach > Rumen | place: USA: California...
AATTGTATCTGAAGTTGAGTGGCATTTAGATAAACCTGATGAAAATGTAATTACTGTACAGAATTATAAAACTCGATTTGAAGATTTGTTCCAAAGAGTAAGCGCGACTGTACAGACTTTACAATATAATGAAGTTACCTATCCAAAGATTTCAACAATTCTTGGCGCGAACGGATTAATTGACAGAGAACTATTAATGAAGTCTTGGAATGAAGGTAGCGCGGCGGGCTATACTTTAACAAGCGATGGAACCGTTTCCATTGACGGAGAAGGTATTCTTGTTCAAGATTTGACAAATTCTTCAAATCTTGTTAAAATTATAAATAGGGGAGTTAAAACCTCTACCGATGGCGGAAAAACATGGTTAAATGTTATTGATGCCTATGGAGTGAATGCTGAGTCTTTAAATGCGGGTACGATTAATACAAATCAGATTTGGATTATGGATAATGATAATCCAAGTTTCCGTTGGGATTCAGCAGGTATTAGTGCTTATGGTTTAGGAGATTCTGAAGAAGAACCTTATGATTTAAAAACTTTTGTACGTTTCGATAAGTATGGATTATATGGTATTCAGAATGGTGAGAATTATATAGCCAATTCTTTAGAAGATATAAAGAAAGATGCTAATTTTGGAATCACTTGGGACGGATTCTTTATTAAGAATTCATATGATAATGGATATGTTTCTATTACTTCTGACGATGATTTCCAAGTTGTAAGCACTGATGTTAATAGGGAAATTACTGCTGAGCAACAAGAAGTTAAGCAAGCGGTATTTCAAGTAATTGATGGACAGATGACCATCGCGCCGTATGATATAGTTGAAGTTTTAAATGTAGAAGAAAATACTGAAGAAGATTCTTCTGGCGTAGATTATATGGTATCTAATGGTATAGTAACCATATTATCCGATGAAGTCTTAGAAGAATATAAAGTAACATATAGGAATAAGCTTAACTTTATTGATTTAGGCGGCGATGGTATTATTGAAGTAGATTCGGTTGTAATTAATGGTACTGAGTTAGATAAAACAGCTTATAATTACGATTCTACTTCAGGTATTTTAATTTTTAAAGAACCTTTATCAATAGGTGATTTAGTTCAGATTACTCATAAGTTAGAACATATAAAGATAGGTGCGATTGAGTTTGACGATGACGGCGCGCCTTCAAAGTATGGCATCAAGATTAAAAATAAGAATGGAGATACCGTATTTGAATCTAATGATGATGGTAATTTAACTGTTACTGGTACAATTAATGCTACAGATGGTGTATTTAGAGGTACTGTTTATGCTACAGGTGGTGAATTTAATGGACATATTAGAGCCACTTCTGGTGAGTTCCCAGGTTCAATACTTGTAGGAGATTCAACAGACCAATATATTACTATTAATGGCAGTGCAGATATGCCATATATTGCTTCTTCCGATTATTTAAATGATGATACACAAGGATGGATAGTGTTAGCTGATGGAGATGCAATTTTTAATAATGTAACTGTGCGCGGCGCTATCAAAACTTCAGTATTTGAATATTCAGAAATTCAAGCTGTTGGTGGAGCTTTCTTATTTAGACCAAGTGTAGTAATTAAAAAAGCAGAGTTACGTAGTAATGATGATGGTACATCTGATATAGTTGTAACTTTAGAGCAGAAAGGCTTCTTTAAGGTTGGAGATTGGTGTAAGTTAAGCAACTATCTTAAAGGAGTTGAAGATGGAGATACATCAAGTTTAATGATGACTGGATTGGCAGCTATTTATAAGGTTATTGAAGTTTGGGATGATGGGCGCGTGGTATTACAAGGCGCTGGAGAGTTATTTGAGTAGAGGTGTGAAATGGCAGAGAAATATAATATAGAATCTTTTTTAATTACCTGCAACACTAATCTTGGATATACTCTTTATACTTATAATAACGATGAATATTTAGTTAATTTAGAACCTGTTGGGGCGCGAGTTATTGAACCCGCGCCCACAGACGAGGATTCTGAGGTGGTTCCGAATTACTATTCTCGTCAATTAGCTGTATCGGGTAATTTTTATCAATCTTTTTATATAAATACCACTGATGGAGAGGTAGTTGGTAATAAGCATAGGGTTGAGTTAGAAGGATTAGAAGCTTATGTAAAATCCATTAATGAAAATGAAACTTCTATTACTTATAATAATCAGACTTTAGAAAATAGTAGTTTAGAAGTTATAAATGGATTAGTATATTTTAATTTTCCGATTATTGAAGAAGAGGGCCATATTGATATACAATTAAGTTATATCAGTTGTACTCCTTTAGTAGTTGGACAAAATTATATAGTGGAAATTAGTGGTGAAACAATAAATCCATATCATGGCAATTGGGAATGTAAAGAGCAAGAAGGGGTTTTATATTTAGGAGATTATAATCCATTTATGGAAGCTTCTGATGACGAAGAAGAAACTGAGATTTCTTCGCTTGTAGAATTATTACCAGTTGAAAATAAGGAAGGGTTATTTTATGCAGAAATTCCTTATTCTATAGATTATGATGAAGAGTCCACTACTAGATATAAAGTACATATAGATGGAAGTATATTAGGAATAATTGATAACACTCAAGCTTCAAAAAGTGCATTAATTGACAACGTTAATTGTTCTTACGTTGGAAATCTATATTTGTTTACTGATAATACAGCAGATGATACAGAGGAAGATTTCTTAATTTTAACTGTACGAGTTGAAGAAGATACTGAATCGCAAAGTTCATTTGTTGCAGATAGTTCTAGATTATATGTACGAACCTCTACAGCGGAAACGGTTGAGTTAATTGTTGAAATAGATAATTTAACTGAAATTAAAGCTTTAGAGGGCGCGGCGCTGATGAGTTTTGGTCGTGATACTGTTGATGAGCATGGTAGTTTAAATAACTATGGAATTGCTATCAATAGTTCAGATGATTTCTTGGCACTGCCGCCACGTGCAATTAGCTTGTTCGAAACAACTATTCACCCAGAAAGGTCAATTAAGGTTTCTTATAATTTTAGAGGTATTTTGGGTACTTTACCTCCTATGAAAGAAGGGGTTAAACAATCTGTATATAAAAATATGGAGAATACCCAAGGTATTTATACTGATAATATGTATATCGGTGATGAAAATCAATATCTTGCTTTTTATGAAGATGCACAGGGCGATAAACACTTAAAAATTAGTGCGAGAGAAATGATTTTTAGTTATGACCCTGAAACTGGTAAAGAAACTACTTGGGAAGAAAAAATTGAAGATATAGAAACTCAGCCTGGTCCTCCTGGTCCAGCAGGAGAAGATGCAATTGCAGTTCGTATTGAATCTAATATAGGTAATAATTTTGTTATTGGCAATACAGGTGCAATATTAACCTGTTATGTATATCAAGGTGATACAGAAATTACTTCTCAAATAACTAAGTTTGAGTGGAGTAAAAAAGATAAAGATGGTAATCTGGTGTTAGATTGGATACCAGAGAAACAAGGTGTAGAAGATGGTTTATTAGTAAATCAAATTTATGTAAGTGCAAATGACGTTGACATGAAATCAGTATTCTGTTGTAACGTAACATTTGCTTAGGAGAAAGAGGAATGAGTACAAGTTATGGAACAATTACAATTACAGATACTACCGATTTAGGTCAATTATCTGTGTATTTAACTGGTAGTACTGTAAGACAGCAAATTTATGACAAGAATACTGATCCGGTTAGTTATTATCCAGATTGGTCAAAAAGTGGACAAGCATTAATTATTACTCCTCATGTATATTTTAATGGTAGTTCACAAGAACTTACTAGTAATAAAATTGAGGTGGTTTGGAGTAAAGAAGAAGGTGGTCACTCTTATGATTTACCGGTGACACCAAAGACTACCGATTGTCCAGAAACTGCGGCTGGTACAAGTGGAAAAGAGCTTCAGCGTGATACTAATTTAGGAATTAATAGTACCGGCGCTACATACATAGCTAAAATTATTTATAAGCCTATTGATGGGGCGCCAAGTGTTAAATTAGAAGCTATTGCCACATTAGATTTAACCATTGCTAATAATGGTATTGATGGTGGTATTGGCGCATCTGCTAAAACAATCCAATTAATTGGTAGTGGTTCTCATTTTATTTATACTTATGATGGGAATCCAATTGGTAATCAAACAATTACTTTAACAGCTGAAAAAAGTAATACAGTTGATGGTGTACATTGGTATTGCGATAATACTTTAATTAAAGTTAATAATGCAGCATATACTGAATTAAGTTTACAACTTACGCCATCAAATATTGGTACCTATAGTACTGGCTATGCTAGTAATAAATCTGCTCAGTTTAAAGTTGTAGAAACTAATAGTTCTGGTACAGAAGTAGATGGTGGATTAATAGATTATTTTACAGTTTATAGATTGGAAGAAGCACGTCCAGGTGATTCAGTTTATGTAGCTTATTTAGACAATGATGAAGAAACTGTTAATGAATATAATGGACAAATTGATTTTACTAATGCAACTACTACTTTCCATTTATTAAAAGACGGCGTTAATAATTTAACTACTAATAGTGGTTGGACTATTGCAGTAACTGATTCTGGAAACTTAACTTATACTGCTGCGAAGAGCGCAGCAAATTCACTTCCTGGCGCGACTTCATATGATACAATTACTGAAGTTACAGCTATGACTGGTAATACCGGTTGGATTCAGTTTACGGCTACTAAGCAAGGGGTTGCAGATCAAGTAAAGAGATTTACTATTGTTAAAAATCCATCTTTAATTAGCCATGCACTTAGATTAGATTCAGTTGTTGCTAACAGAGATGTTGAATCTTATCAATATACACCTGCACAAATTACAGCGGATGCAATTGTGCGTACTGGTGGAGGAACCCAGCCATATAGGGCGGCGGGTCAAATAGTTGCCACAATTACTTATGATGATGATTCAACAGCAACTGTTACTAATGCAGCCAATAGTGCCTGTATAATTAATTTAGCAGATAAAGTTAGTAGTTCTAATCATTATGCAATAAAGTTAATTACTGTTACGTTAAATTATAATGGTAATGAGGTTGATAGTCAGACGATTGCTATAAGCTCCGATGGTACAAATGGTACTGACGGTGATTCACCTTGGGTATTTATGATTGGGAATTCATTTGATTCTATTTCAACTGATTTCAGCTATAATAGTTCAGAGGCTTTTACAATTAGAATTCCAATTGAAGCGGTACAAGGAGTAGATAAAAAGGCAATTTATAAAGGCGGAAATACTTATCCAACAATTTCAGCAACCTCTTTAAGTTATACAAGTGGTACCACGACAACCATCGCGCCACAATATTATAATGGTAATAGCAGAGTTACAACAGATGGAAGTGTTGTAGATAATATTCGTTATCCAATTACCAAAGGAACATTAATTGGACCAAACGGCACAATGCGTTTAACTCTTACTTATGCATCAGGTAAGACTTTAATTCAAGATTACAGTTATAAAGCTCAACCAGAGGCTTTAAAACCAATTAGAGTTTTACTTGAACCAAATCCAAGTGATACTTTTGAAAATCAAGAAGGTACAATTACTGTTACTCCTTCTGTATATAGTGGTACTGATGAAGTAACTTCTGGTTGGGGTACACCAACTTGGGAAGTATATACTACTAAAAACGGAACGACAGATTGGTATACAATAGCTGATGCTGGAATTACAGGAACAGGTGTAACAAATAATGTTTTATCTGTACAGGGTTCTGCCGTAGATGGATATTTAGGATTTAGATTTTCTGTATCAATTAATTCTGGAGGAGTAACCTCAAGATATACAGAGTATATTAATTTAAAAGATATAGATGACCCATTACAAGTAAGTCTTCATTCAACAATAGGTACCCAGATTTTAAATAGTCAAGGAACTGGAGTGATTTATGCTAGAGTTATTCGTAAGGGTGATACAGAAGATATAGATGCAATTGTGCCAGATAATTTATTACAAGTTGGTACTGCCGCGCCAACTACAAGTGGTATGGGAAGTGCTACTGGTTATGTAAGGGTTAATACTAGTACTGGCGCTACTACATATTATAGTAGATCCAGTTCTACTGCAAGTTGGACACAGCGCAGTTCTACGCAAGCAACTTATAATTGGACCTTTAGAGATGCAGATAATGCTCCAATAAGCAAAACTGACAACACCGCGCCGGCAGCATTAAAATACGCAATGAACAATAATACGCAGTTTGTATACGTTGATTCTTCCGTTATTAAAAACAAGTTAACGGCAGATGTAAAAGTAACAATTTAAATTTTGACTTTTATTAAAATTTCTTGTATAATATAAATGTAAGGTTAATATACACTATTCTTCAAAGTTAATTCATATAGGAACCTCCTATCAAGGCGAGACTACTCTTGCAGAATTGTAAGCGTACTCTACGCTAATTAAACTTTGGAGGTATAGAAAATGTATATTAAATCTTTTAACTCACAGTATGAACTTATTGAATATCATCATTATATAAATCATGTTGATGATAAGGTGGTCAACTTAGTTGAACTAATTATTGATTGTCCAATTGAGAAATTCGTAGAAGATGATTTTACTTCAATTTTTATAATTGAAACCGACCACCAAACCCATGTATTTTCTTGGTATGAAGTTAGTGAGTACTATGAAGAAAACGGGTATTTAAAAGTTGTACTTGTGAAGTAGAGTAAGGAAGAGGCGAGCTAAAGGCTCGTCTTTTTTCTTTGTAGCGATATGTGTGAAATTTGACTTATAAAGGGAATTATGTTATAATTTAAATAGTGGAAAATTTTATTAGTTGAATGATGTGTTTTATGTATTTGGCCTCCGGCGGGCGCCAAGGTCGCCCCTGAAACGGAAAAGTGTCGTCGATGTACATCCATCGACAGACCGGCGCGCCGAATACGTATAACTTATAAATATAACTTATAGGAGGAAACTTATGAGTCAAGTTTCTTACGGAACTATTACAATTACTGATACGAATGATATTGAAAGTATAGTAATTGAATATAATAAAAATCAAAGTAACCAAAATCCTCCTAGTGAGGGAGACAGTAATTGGAGTACTAATAGACCAACTTGGCAACAAGGATATTATATTTGGCAGAGAACTCGTATTCATAAGTCAGGAACTGCTACTACTGCTGATATAATTGGTACACCAGTTTGTGTCACTGGCTCAACTGGTGAACAAGGACAACCAGGTACTGCAGGACGTAGTTTGACAGGGGTTGAAACCAAATATTGTATTTATAGCACAGGCACGCCTTCTGATAGTTATAGCGGATGGCAAGATACTATTCCAGAATATAATAGTTCAACTCCGAATTATTGGGTTAAAGTAACTAATACATATAGTGAAGCACCAACTACTGAGGTTGTCAAATATAAAGATACAGGTATTACAAATGCAATGGCTAAAGCCGCAGATGCACAATCGAGAGCAGCCACGGCAGAAACAAATGCTTCTAATGCATTAAGTTTATCTCAAGCAACGCAACAACATTTTTGGTTTAATTCAGTTAAAACCGGAAATATTGAAGCCGGCGCCTACATTACAGATGTAGTAATTGATAGTTTTAAACCAAATAAATCTGGAAATTATTTATTAGCTGGTTCTAATGGTATTGAGCTTGGTAATGGATCACATCCATATATGCAACTTACAGCTTCAGAATTAAACTTTTTCCATCCAAACAGTAGTAATATTGATGCTCAATTGAGTTCAAATGGACTTATTGTTAAGAGCGGTGGTATTGAGGCTGGTACTGTAGGTCAAGATGGTGGAATATATTTATCAACTAAAAATTATGGAATTACTCATAATAATCAGACTATTATAGTCAATGGTCATGAAGCAGCTAATTGGCGTCAAATAATTGGTACGAAATTTGGAGTTGATTCTGATGGAGTATTATATGCTGGCGGCGCCAATATACAAGGTAAAATTACAGTTACTTCGGGAAGTAATGTATATACAACAGATGAAGTTAATCCATTAAATGTGGGTGGAAGAAATTTAATTATTACTTCTGCTTTAAGTATGGGCAATATTTTAAATAGTTCTGGAGAAATGGTAGAGGATTCTCGAGGCATGGTATCTGATTTTATTGAAATTGAGCCTAATACAAATTATATTTTACAATATTGGTTACCAAAAGATTTATCAGATACTGGAGCAGATCAAGCTTGGAGTTGTAAAATTTTATGGTATCAGTATTACGGCACATTAGACGAAAGTGAGACAGAATTTGATTATATTAGTGGATATGATTCAGTTTATTTTATAGAAGAAAAAAAGGAATTTCATGGTAAAAGTCCAGCTAATGCTACTCATTGTCGAGTATGTTTTAAATTTCCAGCTTCATATAATATTAATTTAGCCAATTGGTCAAATGGATATGGTGGTTATGCTTGGAAATTAGAGCAAGGAAATATAGCTACTGATTGGACTTTAGCTCCAGAAGATAACACTACATTAATATCACAGCAAGATTTCTTTTTATTAACTGATAACGGTGAAACTACAGAAGGAGCATTATTCTATTATTTAAATGAAAATAATGAATTAGTATCTCAAGCAGCAGAATGGTCAGTAGAAAGACAAATACCAGACAGATATAATACATATGTTTGGTGGAAGTATAGTCAAGTATATTCTAATAATCAAGTATTTGAAAGTACTCCAGTTATTTTTAATTCAGTTGCTCAGGATCAGTTTGACAGATTACAGGCTGAGCTTCATAATCAACAATCTAGTATGGAAGCACTGAGTAATCAACAAACATCTTTAAATACTCAATATAATAACTTGTCCGCTAATTATATAAGTATTAATGATGAATTAGATATTTATAGAGGTAATATTACCATTGATCCAGATCTTCCTATGATTAAAGTTTATAGCAAAACGGCTACAGAAGAAAGTTCAGTGGAAATATATTCATCAAATGTAGTAATTAAAGGCGGTGGAAATTCTACAACTCAAATTAATTCTGAGGCTTTACAAACAAGCACTATTGTTACTACTACAATTATGCCACGCATGGGTAATAATGGTAAATTAGCTTTTTTAGCAAGACAAAATGGACATTTTAGTTTAAAAATTGTACAATAATATAACATAGGAGATAAAAATGGCTATACAATATGGAAATGAAGTTTTAAATAGTCCAAGCGGCTATTCAACAAGAGGCTTCAGAGTATATGCAGAATATTATGTTACGCAATCAGAGACATCGTGGTATGTTCAGGTGAGATTAGGCGTTCAACAGGTTACAGGACCGAAGATGTCATGGAAAGCGAGTAGAATTTATTGGAGCATTAGTGGTGGTGGAATTAGTACGGGTACTCTTGGTGGTACTGCAGTAAGTCTTGAAGATAACCAGAGTAAGGCATTAACAGGATATTATACATCATATACTTACAACCGTTCAACATCAGCTCAGAGTGTAAGTATTACATGTACGTTGTGGGCAAATAGCCCCGCTCTTTGGCACGGTACTTCTTCAACAACATTGTATTTTACTATTCCTGCAAGAACAAGTTATGCAGTTACTTATAATGGTAATGGCGCGACCGGAGGTTCAACGGGAACTCAATATAAATATTATGATATGGGGTTGGCTTTAAGTAATAATGGTTTTACAAAAACTGGATATAGCTTTGTAAATTGGAATACATTAGCAAATCCAACAGTAGGCCAACCCGGAAACTCTTATAATCCAGGAGATTCATATAACACTAATGCACCATTAGCATTATATGCTCAATGGACCCCAAATTCTTATACTGTAACTTATCATAGTAATTCTGGTATAGGTGAAATGGAAGATGATACCTTTTACTATGATCAATCCTATAATTTATCACCTTGTACCTTTACTAAACCTGACCATTTATTTGCAGGCTGGGCGACTTCAGAGGGAGGCGCGGCCGTTTATCAAAATGAACAAAATGTTCATGATTTAGCTACTACTGGTACCGTCCATTTATATGCTGTCTGGCAAACTCAATATACACAACCTAGTTTTACTGAAGCAAATGGATGGCGGCAGGGAGAATCTATTAGTGGCAGTATTATTGATGATGAGGCGGGAAATTATATTTTAGTAAGCACAAAAGTTACACCCGCATTGGTGCGTCAAATATTAAATGGACCTTTTGAATATATGACCACTAAAGTTTCAGCTGGATATAAATTAAGTAGTGCTTCAGATTCTGAATACTCTTGGCATCCTACTGTTTATGAAATTTCAGAACCGTTACAAGAAGAAGAAAGTCTAACTTGGGCCTTTAATCCACAAGTTATAACTGATGGTTCTTTTACTCCTTTTGATCCCGAACAACAGTATGATATATTAGTTACTGCTCAAGGAAGTTTAGATGGAGTAGATAAAACTTCAGCATATAATGAGATAAAAACCTTTGTTTCAACAGCGGAGTTCGCCTTAGATATTAATGCAGATGGTTCAAGTTTTGGATTATTTTCAATTGCACCAGGAACTTATATAGAAGAAGTAGGTGAGACAAATAATCAAACGACAGTAAACAGAGTTAAAACGGTTAGTATAAATGGAGATTTATTATTAGCAATTGATGAAAATGCGGGTAAGGGGTATATAGACAATACTTTAATACAATTACTAAGTGGTTTAGGTTGGGGAGTTACTGTTAATCCTCAAGATGTGGTACAAACCAGTTCTGGGACAGAGTCATGAACTGAAACAAATACAGATACGAATAATAGAGAATAGGGAGGTATTATATGTATTTAGTATTAGAAATACAACAAGCAACGCCAGAATCAACACCAGCTTGTCTGAATTATTCTGCAGAAACAAAAAATCAAGCAGTTTCTACTTATCATAGTATTTTAGCTTCTGCGGCTATTGGAAGTAATTATATACATACGGCTATTGTTATGACACTGGATGGAAAGTATTTGATGAGAGAATCTTACAATCATCCAGTGACGCCAGTGCAGAGTACAGAAGAAACTGAATAGAGTGTTTCTATTTTAAAGTAGGCACATTGGTAAGATGTGCCTATTTTGATA
>Ga0326512_10003761_pt1 | contig 11079 bp, 11 predicted proteins | sample 1_2617_0518_D_FD_203652 | JGI IMG/M metagenome (GOLD analysis project Ga0326512, IMG submission 203652) | Bovine rumen microbial communities from UC Davis, California, United States - 1_2617_0518 | ecosystem: Host-associated > Mammals > Digestive system > Stomach > Rumen | place: USA...
TTATCTCTACTTCGTCATACGCCTTTAAGAGCTGAGCCAATAAAAGCCCCTCTTTCTGTGCTTGCTCTGTTGTTACCTCTCCAGCTCTTACCCTGTTGAGTAAATCGCTGTAAGCTGCTAATATGTCTTTAGCTTCGTTTATCTCTATCTTTGCCGCTGTCTGAGTTGGCAAGCCCTCAGCCTTTAGCTGTTCGGCATACTTAAGCTTAAGCGTAAGTAGCTTGTCTATGTCTACTGTGGAGAAGTCAGCGGCTTGTAAAGCTTTGTCTATCTTCTCCAGCGTGTCCCCTAAATTTCTTATGCGGGCTTCTTTAGTCATTCCATAAGCTTCTATAAGCTCATTGAGCTTAGCCCGTTTTACTTCGTCTATTTGAGCTGCTAAAGCTCTTTCCCACTCTGTACAGGTCGATTTAGATATATTAAGCTCTTTGGCTATTTGGTCGTAGCTCTTGCCCTCAGCTCTGAGCTGTACATATTGTAACTTTAATTCCTGTGGCTTCAATCTTTATCAGTCCTTTCTATTGTGTAATTGGTTTTGTGTAATAGCTGCTGTGTAATTGTGTATGCTAAATAGCAGCTTTTTCTTTACAGGAAGTAGCTTAAAGCTTGCTTTTGGTTTCGTAGTTTCATTGTCTGCTAATAGTAATTTTCAGACAATAAAGCTATTTTAGAGTAAATAATTCTACAGCGGCATAGCCTGTAAAAGAGAAGCACTTCCCCGCTTTGCGGTGGTGAGTAAGTGCGCTCTTTAATCTTCCCATTGTGGCGGTAGCGTTGGCTGCTTTGCCCTTAGCACTTCCTCTAAAAGCTCAGCGGCAAACTCATTGCCTGTTAAGTGGTTCTTACCCTCTCGCTTTTTCAGCTCAAATAAGCGGTCTAAGGTTTCCGCTGTCACTTCAAACTTGATTTCATACATTGCTATTACTCCTGATCGATTTAGGGCAGTTCTTCAAATTCCTGTCGCTGCTGTTCTCTTTCTTCTGGTGTTAGGTAGTCTTCTGGCAAGTCCGGCAAGCCTTGATATTCTTTGTCGGCTTCTTTGCCTGTAAGAAGTATAGAGTTTTCAACTTCGCCGCTCTCTATCTTGTCGGCAAGGCGTTCCGCACACTTTATCAGCATTGTGAGCCGTGCCGTTTCGTGTTCATAATAGAGCGCGTCATTTCTCAGCGCGTCAACTACTATAGAATATTTTGGTGTGTGCTCCGCTGTTTGCTCTGCGCGTTTCAGTTCTTTCTTTGCCGCTGCACATTGTTTGTATATGCGTTCCCTTGTTTCTCTCAGGTCGCTGGCGGTTTCGTTCGCCATATGTAAAAGTGTTATGTTTCTGTGTTTAATCATTGTCTATTGCTCCTCTCTGCTGTAAACTCTCCAGCCCAGCCCTGTATAATAGTTCCGTTCTCTGTGACGGCTGTTATATATCCGTTATAATTGGCGGCTAATTTGCAAGGTGTGCCTTTAAAGAATAAGTCAAGTCCCTTTTCCGCTGCTGCTTTAACCTCTGCGGGCGTTGCCCATTGCTTGGGATCTCCAGCATTAAGCTTTATTCTGTCCATTGCTCAGCTCTCCCCGCTCAGGAATTTTCTTAGGTTTTCTTCTGTTACTCTCCATTTGCCGCCTATCTTAGCTCCCTTTAACTTTCCGTCCTTGATATAGTTTTGCAGCGTCCTATAGCTTACTCCTAAAATGGGCTGTATGTCGTGCAGCGTGTAAAGCTTAATATCCTCTATTCTCTTTTCTTCACTCATTGTCTTGTTGCTCCTTTCTGGTTGCTTCGTCTAATATCTGGTGGCAATACTCATTTACAGATAGTCCCATAGCCTTAGCTTGCTTTTTTACTCTGTTGTATAAGCTGGGCTGTAAAATCAGCTGTAAGCGTCTGCTCTTGGTTTCTACATACAGCGGGTTTACTTTGTAACCCTTTGGCGGCTTCTCTGTAGTTGCCGCTGTAAGCGGTTCTTCTTCTGGGGTGCTTATGAATTGTAAAGCGGGGTTGTCCTTAAAGCTTTTCTTTGCCATTGCTTAAGCTCCTTTCAATAGTTCATCAATAAAGCATAGATAGTCTTTTGCAGCGTTGCTTTTGGGTGCGTAGCTGTATAAGCTTTGCTGGCTGATCTGAGCTTCTTTAACTGCTATAGCTTCTCTTATGCGGGTAGTAAATAGCTTTGTGCTGAGCTTTGCCGCTAATTGCTCTGCAAGCTCTGCTACTTCTCTACTGAGTATTGACCGGGCATTATAGCGGGTTAATAGTATTCCCTCTATTTTTAATTGCGGGTTGCAATACTTCTTTACAGGCTTGATAGTTTCGTTAAGCTGCTCTATCCCCTGTAGGCTGTATATATCCGCTTGCGCTGGTATTATTACCCCGTCTGCTGCTGTAAGAGCGTTTATAGTAAGTATTCCTAAAGCTGGCGGGGTGTCTACTATGATATAATCATACAGCGGCTTTACAGTTTCTAAGGCTTCCTTAAGCCTGTATTCTTTGCCTGTATCAGCTATAAAAGCGTCAGCTCCGGCAAGGGCTTTGCTTGCTGCTATAATATCCCCGCTTTTAGTGTGCTGTATTGCGTTTGTAGCTGTTACTTCTCCTGTAAGAAGCCCTAAAGCAGTAGCCCGCTTGTTATCCGCTGCATAGTTATATGTAAGGTTGCTTTGTGCGTCTAAGTCTACTGCAAGCACTTTATAGCCTTTAAGAAGAAGCCCGGCAGCTATAGCGGCTGCTGTGGTGCTCTTGCCTACTCCCCCTTTCTGGTTTATAACGGCTAATATTTTCATTTGCTGTTATCTCTCCTTTCTTGTATAAAACACTTTAAGCGGGTAGAGTTTTTAGGCTCTCCCGCTAAGTGCTGCTATTTAGTCTGCTGTAGCTTCTGCGGCTTCTTGTTCCATTGCCTTGTAAGCTTCCTCAGCCTGTAAGAGAATATCTTCCCCCATTGTGTCAACTCCCTTGTGTATGTCCTGTTGTGTATGCTGTGTTGTGTATATTCATTTACAGCGGCATTAGCCAAATATAGCTTTAGCTATGCGCTTCTCGCTGTTGTTCTTTGCCCTCTCTAAAGCGTGGCTATAAATAAGCGTTGTATTTATATTCTTGTGCCCTAAAAGCTGCTGTGTTTCCTCTACTGAGCCGCCATTAAGCAAATTCAGCGTTGCCGCTGTATGTCTTAAGCTATGCGCTGTGAGCCTGTCACTGTCAAGCCCTACAGCTATAAGCCTTTCTTTTACTGTTCGGCTTATGCTTCTGGTAGTCATACGCTCCCCGCTGTTTCTGTTTGCTATGGAAGTAAAAAGCGGCTGTCTCCCCTCAGTCTTTCCTCTGGCTTTAAGGTATGCTCTTATAGCTTCTTCTACAGGCTCAGCAAGCTTTACATAGTCTGCTTTTTCTTCGTGTCCTTTGCCTTGATAGTAAAGGGCTGTATCATTACCGGCTATTCTGATATCCTCTATATTAGCCCTGATAATAGATATCGTTCTAAGCCCTGTTGTTACCATTAAGAGAATTAAAGCATAATCTCTTAAGCCTTTAAGAGAAGAAGTGTCTATAGCTTTCAGAAGCCTTGCAACTTGCTTTGTAGTGAGATAGTCTTTCTTGTGATCGGTGTCCAGCTTTGCCCCTTTTACCCTTTCCGCTATGTTCGGATATAGCCCCTCTTGGTTAGTCCATTGGAAAAAGAGCTTTACAGCGGCAAGATAGCTTTGTACCGTGGTGGGCTTGTGGTCTTGTTTTAGGTGATCTCTGTAAGCTATTACTGTGTCCCTGTCCGGCTCCTTTATATTGTTTTCGGCAAGGTACTTGAAAAACTGCTTGATAGCTCTTGTATATGTCGCTATTGTCTTTGGCGTTGCGTCTATATACGCTGTCCAGCGGCTAAAGTAATCTACATTAAATACAGCGGGGGCAGCGGCTAAAGTCTGGCTATTAGTCTTTATAATCTCATTCATTGTAATTGCTCCTTTGCTGTGTATGTAGTGTTGTGTATGCGCTATTGTGTATAATTAGTTGTGTATAACCTTTCTATACTCTTATTATACTCTATTACATTGCATTTGTCAACTGTTTTTTTCGTATTTTTTCGTATTTTTTCGTAAAAAACTATTGCTTTTTTCGCCGTATTGTGTTATAATAATGGTGGGGAAGTATAGCCTTTTTACAGTTGCCCGCCCATAATAAAACAAAAGCCCGCCTCTGCGTCTTTGCGCTTTGGTGGGCTTATCTTTTTGGGGTTTGGGGTGTCCCCTCTTTTACTGTTTTAGCCGCTTTGTGGTTACAAACAGTATGCTTGCTAAGATTGTGCAGCGGTTTTATTGCAAGTTTCGCCTTTGTATTACAATAGGCTGTGAGGGGCTTCCCCTGTCCCCTTTTCACTCTTTGCTATAAGCTCTCTAAGCCGCTGCGCTCTATCCCTGTGCGCTATTATAGCGTTCTGTATTCGCCTAAGCTCCCCGCCCTCATTCCAAAGAGCCGCTTCTTCCAGATAAAAAAGCCGCTGCTCTACTGCTTCAAGTTCTATTGCTAAAGGAATATGTTGTTGTAGTCCGGCTCCGTATATAGCGGTTATACGTTCCTCAGCTTCTTTATAAAATATATCATTGTCAGTCATTGCGCTTATAGCCTTAGCCGCCTTTAAGAAAAGAGCTGTTATATCTTCCCCAGCGTTAAGCCCTTTCAAGATCGCCGCTTGCAGCTCTGCGCTCTTTATCTCGTTAGCCTGATATTTTTTATAAATGTCTATTGTGCGCTGCTTTTCCGCTGTCTGTTCCTTTGCTTTCAGAAGTAGCCCGTTAGTTGGCTGTATTTCCGCTGTATCGGGTTTTTCTTCTAAAGGTCTAATTATACTCTTTTCTTCTGTTCGTGGCTCTACGGGCGTTTCTGGGGCATTTGTGGCGGGTTTTTCAAATAAGCCGTTGAAGTCCAATATAATAGGGTTATTATTCATAGGTGCTTTCTGAGCTGCTCCACTCATTATTAGCCCCCTCTCCGTCTTTAATGTCTGTTATGCTGTCTTTGTCGGTGAAGTAGTTAAACATTGGGTAGAAGTCTAAAAGAGCTTCCCCTTTGCTTCCGTTGCGGTTTTTTAATATTTTAACCTGTATCTTTTGAGGTCTGCCCGCTTTGCCGTCCTCTATAACTTGCTTCATTAAGCCCCTTAGCCGCTTCTGCCTTGTTCCGTCAGACTCCCCCTCTTGATAGTCCATACCCTCATATTGCAGCCCTATTAGCACGTCACTACTATACTCTATTGCCCCGCTTTCTTTGAAGCTGGCAAGATTTACGGGGGCTGTATAATTATCTCTATTGAAGCTTGAAATACCTATAACAGGGATTGAGTAATCACGGCTTAAGCGTTTCAGCTCTAATACTGCCTTGTCGGTGTTTTGCTTGTCGGTTGCCCTTATATCAGCTGGGGCTAAGATTTGCAGATAGTCAATCAGTACTACTGGGGCTTTGCCTGTTATTTCTATGTGCTTTTCTACTTTTTCTCTTACTTCTGCTATTCCTACGTTGCCTATACCCTCTGTTATGTAGATATTTGTACCGTATTCTGCATAGCGTGTTATAGCTCCCTGTATAAGCTGCTGCTCTTTTTCGCTGTAGTATTTGTAGCGGCTTCCTGTAAGTATTCCCCTTGTTGTCTTTGCGTTTTTGGTGGTGTTGTTGGTGTCTATATCTTGTAGCAGCGTCAAGCGGCTTACACTCTTAGCTATAAGCTCATTCCTTGCCATTTCAAGGCTAAATATAATTACATCATTCCCCGCTTGTGCTATCTGATCTGCTATCTGCAAGCAAAAAGTGGTCTTACCTAAGCTGCTAATAGCTCCTACAATGTAAAGCCCGGCATATAAGCCCCCGTCTAAAACTCCGTCAACTGCTAAGAAGCCTGTAGGGATATAAGCCGCCGTCTTGCTTTCCTCTATGTTTTTAATAAAGTTCGGCAGCCAATAAGCTACTGCTTCTTTCTCCAGCTCAGCTTTTAGCTGCTCTTTTCTTTCTTCGTCCGTTATCTCAGCTCTATGTATAGCTTCATTTACAGCGGCAGTAAAAGCCGCTCTGTCAGCCTGTAAAGCTTCGTTTGCGTCCTTGTAGGGTTTAGCTATATCTTCCTCAAAAAACGCTATATTAAGCCGCTTAAGCCCCTCTCTGAGCTTATTTAGAGCCTTTTCTACATTGTCTTTTGCTTTTTGGTTATCGTCATTGTCTAAGCAGATTATAACAGGCTGTAGCGGTCTGCTCTGTTCCAGCATTGTAAGTAAGCGGCTTACGTTGCCTAAGCTTCCCAGCCCTATAGCTTCCCCGCCTACTTCTATAATGCTCATTGCGTCTATTTCGCCCTCTACTATAAAAATAGGCTGAGTAGCAGCGGCAAGGCTCTTGCTGTTAAATATCCTTACTTTACCTACTTTGCTCTTGCTGTATCGCTTCTGATCTTCTGTAAGCTCTGCCCTTGTGTCCCTTGCTAAATAGCTGTGTTTGCTTGTCGGTATAATTAAACGTGGGGAAGCTGGGGCTTGTGGTGCTTTCGGGTGCTTCCAGCTCTCTACATATCCGATTTTGAAGCGGTTAAGAGTATCTAAGCTTAGCCCCCTGTGGTAGTCTGTGCCGGTTATATTCTTATTTGCCTGTAAGAAGAAGTCTGTATAGTCCGGCTCTGCTTCCTCTGTCGGTCTTATTGTGTATGTGTTATTGTGTATGCTCTGTTGTGTATTTCGTTCGGTTTTGTCTTGGTTTTGGTATCTCAGAGTAAAGCCGCTGCTATCGTCTATTGTTATGTTTAGCTCCCTTGCCGCTGCGTTAAGCTTATCCCTGTATTCTGTAAGCCCTTGCTCCATACCGATAATGTCTATTATATCTGAATTGGAGAAGCAGCCCGCCCAGCAAGTAAAATGTATTCCGTCTTTTGTGGTTATTCCTGTTCCCTTTTTGCCGCTCCCGCTCCCGCATATAGGGCATATAAAGCCCTGTTTGCTGTTGTCCGGCTGTAGCAGCTCTTTAGCTCTGCGCTGTATCTCATATTTAGCGGTATCTCTATCCATTGTGTTTTATATCCTTTCTGAGCGTCCCCGCTCTCTGTGTCTGGTGTTGCCTGTAAGAGAAAAGCCCCCAGCTCTCCCGCTTTGGCTTCTTCTTTTATAGGTCTATTATAGCATAGCCCGCCCGCAAGGGTTAGCGGGCTTTGCGTGGTTAATTATCAATTAATTATCTATTGATAATCTATTCGGATTTTTGTACCCCTCAAAAAGTCAGTATTTATGCGGGTTTTTAAGAAATTGTTGCAGAGTAAAATGTTCCTTTTGCAGAGTAGAATGTTCCTTTTGCGGAGTAGAATGTTCCTTTTGCGGAGTAGAATGTTCCTTTTTTCTTCTACAGGCAGCGGCAGAAAAAAGCTAAATATACTTGCAATTTTAGCGGGTTATAATGCTAAATACGCTTGATTTTTTGCAGAGTAAAATGTTCTTTTTTCTCGGAGTAGAATGTTCCTTTTACAGCGGCAAGGCGTTTGAAATAACGCTAATTTTTTGATTTTTCTTTGATTTTCTTTGAATTTCTTTGAAAAACATATAATAGTATAGCTTATATACCCTGTTTGATTTCGCAAAAAACGCGTGTGCAAGTTCCCTGTCGTTGTCCGTCTTTGCCGCTGTGGGGATCCTCGCCCCCCCTATGGGGAGGGGGGTAAAAAAATCAAGGTGCGCTATAAATAAAGCTGTCCCCTACGGTCTGCCGCTGTCTTAAGCATATTCTTTTATAGGGGGGGTGTAAATCTTTGCCGCTGTATAAGCGAAAAACGTCAACGGCAGCGGCGTATAAACTCGCAAAAGTTTTTAGCCGGTATAGGCTTATAAGTTATTGCATAATCTTAGCAAGCAGACTGTTTGTGCTCCCACTGTGAGCTAAACAGTAAAAAGAGAAGCGGGAAGCCCCCTTAAAGCCCCCGCTCTCTGTTATTGTGCGTCTGTATCTGCTTCCATTTTCTTAGATATTGCCATAGCCTTAGCTTTATCTATAATAGCGTCTTTACGCGTTGCCGCTGTTTCTATCTGTTTACTTTGCTTATTGCTCAGCTCTATAAACATTTTGGAGAAGTCCCCGCTAAGTGTTACTTTCAAATAGCCATTGTCTAAGAAGTCTGCTATCGGTGCTAAGTCATCATAAACGGGCAGCAAGGCAAATTCTGTATTATTATAGATTTTGCTGTGAGCTGTTTCTATTTCCTCTATAGCTTCTTCTATAGGCTGCTTAATAGTCTTAGCTGGTTCTCTGTTTCCTACTTCGCTGGGTAAGTTGAGCTTAGCTTGCAGGCTTCTAAAATTGATCGTAAAATAGCCCCGCTCTTGTATTTCTTTGGTGTGCTGTCTGGCTAAGTAAAAGATATAATACAGCAAGTCGCTTGCTCTGTTGGATAGTTCAAAATAGTAAGTAGGTAAGATAGTAAAGTACTGAGCTAAGAAGCTCCAGCTTATTCTATCGTTAAAGTAAATAAAACATTGTCCTTTTACTATTCTTGCTCCCGTAAAAAGCACTTCTAAGGCTTCTATAGTGGTGGTCTTCTTCTTGCCCTTTTGCAGCTTGCCTTTTATTTTAAGGCTTGTAAGTGTGCTCATACCGTCCTTAAAGCCCCGTCTTGCGCTTTGTGGGGTTTTATAAAAGCCTATGTTTACAAGCTCTTTCAGCGGAAAAGAAACATAATTGCGGGTTAATTGTCCCCCGTGAATAGCTTGCTCATTCGCCTTAATAAGAGCTAATACAAACATCTTTTTAGCGGTCTTATTGCTTCCCGCTATTTTGTCAATGTCCGATAATTCAATAGTTACTTGTGCATTGCCGCTGTTAAGCTCTATTCTGCGCTCTTTGCCTTTTTGCAATACTTGTATAGCGGTGCTGTGGTTTACGGCTTTTTTACGGTTCGGCAGGTCTGCTATATCCTCTCCAGCTCCCAGCGTGTCTAAAATAAGGTTGCTGGCGGTGCTGTCTGGCATATTGTAAAAGCTGCTGGCTTCTTGTGTTGAAAAATGGCTTACCGGCTGTAATGTAGTAATATCCTTTACAGGTCTATTATTTGTCATATGCAGCCCCCCTTACACTTCTACTACAACGTCTGAGGGGTTATCTTTATTTCTAAAGCATAGCAGCTCAGCTATTGTCATATCTCTAAAGCAAGCAAAATCATCAAAAAGCCGCTTTAGCTCTGTTATATTTTCTTCTGGTATGGTAAGGCTCTTGTAGTCTATCTCTGTAAATATATCTTGTAATACTTGTAATTTCCGCTGTTTTAGCTCTGTATCTTCGTAGGTCGTTTCTGTTATGCGCTGATACAATACGGGTACAAGATTATTAAGTGCGTCTATCTGCCCCGCTATTGTGTCAATGTCCATTTTGAAGATAGTAATATCTGGTAAGCTAAAATGTTTTGCTATAAGGTCTAAAGCGGTATTATAGCCTTTAAGATAATAGTAGCTGTCTAATATAATTTCTCTGCTTTTCTCTACTTCTTCTACGTTAAAAGCATAATCTTCCGCTTCTGGAAAGAAGCCTTGTAGCCCTTGCTGCATAAAAGACTCTCTAATTTTAGGCGGTTTGTAGTAGCCGTTTTCATCTACATTTTGTTTACTAAGAAAAGTTGGTTTTAATACTGCTATGCCGTTAAAAACAGCCCTCTTGTTACCGTCAAATAATATGTCTATTCTGTCTGCTTCTTCCCTAAAGCCGTAAAAGTCTTTATCATATAGCTGTTGCCAATCAAAAGAAGTAGTAGCCCATTCTTCTATAGGCAGCTCAGCAAGCCCCTTAGCGTCCTTAAAAAATTTGCTGTCAATGTCTTTTATAATAGCGTCTACAGCTTCCTTAAACTCATTAACAAAGTCTTTTGCTTCCGCTGTATATTCTTCTGCTGTTTCGGATTCCCCGCCGAGGGATTTTTTATATATTTCGTAGCAAGTGCAAGCGTCCTCTAATACTTCCCACTTTGTAAGCTCTGCCGGTGGTTCTTCGTATAAATGCCATTTTGACGGTATAGCAAGCCCCGCCTCATAGTCTGCTTTTTGTTGTGCCGCTTGGGCTTCTTCTCTGGTTCCCCCAGCATAGATAATTTTAGCTTCGTTTATAGTCCTTTGCATAGCAAGCTTAGAAGCTGTAGCCCCTACTTCGTCTGTTTGCTGTTCCGTCCTAATCTGGCTAAGAGTATCAGCCATTTTAGGGGTAGTAATTGCTTCTTGCCATTCTTCTTCCGTCATTTTATCGCTGCGGCGTCCGTCCTCTAAGATATAATAGCCGTTATCTGTTGCTTCGTTGTACCGGCTTAAGATAATAGGGCTTGTAACGGCAGCGGCTAAATACTTCTTTCTTATAGGCTTAAGGGGGTTAGCTTTCTTAGGCTCAGCCGTCAAAAGCTCTATATAATATTCTATAGCCCTGTAAATAAGGTTTAATACGCTGTCAGCTTTGCCGCTAAGCCATTCTTCCCGCCTTTTACTTACTTCTTCGTTGTATTGCTTTTCCGTCATAATCAGTGGTAAGTCAGCTATATAATTGTAGGTATCTTCTGCCATTTCTGCCATTACTATATGCAATAAAAGCGTTTTATAGCGTAGTTGCGCCCGCTGCATATTAGATTGAGCTATATTATAATTAAGTGATATCCAATCGTGTATAGATAAATAGCCGTTGTATATATTGCCTTGCGCTGGGCTTTCAATGGTATTTACCATTTTTTGAAATTGTTCAGCGGTTACAATCGGCTTCACGGGTTCCCCTGTTACTTGCTGCTTGTACATTACAGCCATATTAGTAACTTCGATTATTCCCAGCTCTTGCCCTGTCCAGCCTTTTTTATTGAGAAGCCGCTTAATATTTGCCATTATTGCCGTCCCCCTACTATAGCTTCCAGCTTATCCAGCTTTGCTTTTATCTCTACTTCGTCATACGCCTTTAAGAGCTGAGCCAATAAAAGCCCCTCTTTCTGTGCTTGCTCTGTTGTTACCTCTCCAGCTCTTACCCTGTTGAGTAAATCGCTGTAAGCTGCTAATATGTCCTTAGCGTCTTTGATCTCCGTTTGCTTTGCCGCTGTAAGCGGCAGGCTCTCAGCT
>Ga0326512_10003762_pt1 | contig 11078 bp, 20 predicted proteins | sample 1_2617_0518_D_FD_203652 | JGI IMG/M metagenome (GOLD analysis project Ga0326512, IMG submission 203652) | Bovine rumen microbial communities from UC Davis, California, United States - 1_2617_0518 | ecosystem: Host-associated > Mammals > Digestive system > Stomach > Rumen | place: USA...
TAAATGACAATTTGACTAAGTATATCATCAGTATTGGATATATTACTACGCTATCTATCAGAATTAAAACACACCGCAATACGCCTTTTGCATGAACAAAGCATAAATAGAATAGTATGACATAGATTATGGTTGAGATAATATAGCCACAAATAGCGCATAAAAAATCAACCAATTCTTCATCACTATCTGGAGTTAAATCTGGAATATCATCTGAATGGTAAGATGCCCAAGGATTTATAAATATCATAATTCTTTTATTTTAATTGTTACTTATTTTCGTCTTCAGTTGTATCTTCAACAGTTGTAAGAATAATCTTAGATGGCTTTGCGACTCTATTTAGTTGTGACAAGTTTGTAAAACCATTTTCAGTCTTAGTAATCTTGTCTCCTACCTGAGCCTTACTACGAAATCTTATATGTTCAATCTGTCGTTCAATACAAGAAAGAATTTCATCCCTACTAAAGGTGGCAAAACAAGTAGAAGATTCTGGCTGAACACATAGCCATCCATATAAAGTATTCAGTATTCTTGAATCGTAAATAGAATCCCTCTTTTTCAATTCGTCATGCAATTTTCCCATATTCTGATTATGTCTTTAAAGTTAATACTTTATTTGTTTGTTTTGATGCGGCAAAGATAAAACAAAAAAACGAGAAAACCAAACAATTTTCTCGTTTTTTGATATTTCCCAATTATTTTATCTTTTTACAATTCGTTTTCCCTCGACAGTAATTTTTAATTTTGAAAAATCTCCGTCTCTTAAAAGAGAACCCATTTTAAGACCAGCATCGGTTACTTCTTGCCCGATACGGCATTTATCATAATATGACTTGTCTACTGGTATCTCAAAAACCACATCATTAAGTTTATTCTTGACATGCTCTGAAATTGACAAGGAATATGTTGTCTGATGAATGCGGATTGATATGATATAAATATTCTTACAAAAACTAATATTAAATTTATTGGACTTAATTTCATCTTTCAATGTATTATTAGCCTTTGTAAGTCCATAGCATATCGTTCTTTGTTCGTTTATCTCCCTTCCAAGAGAATTGCGCTCTTTAATAAGTCTGTCATTACGTTCACGGCTCTCTTGATTTGATAAAATATCACGCTGAACTGCCTTTAGAGAATCGATTGTTCGTACACAGTTCTTTTCTACATTTGTCAAACTATCAATTTTCAATTCAAGCAATTTGTACTGAGTTTCAGCATTATCTCGCTTTTGAATATAATCTGTGCAACTTGTTAAAGTTAAAAAACTAGCAAGCAAAATTAAAAATTTTTTCATACTATTTATTTCTTTATCTTCAATTTTAAAGTTTCTCATTCTTAATAATTAAGATTTTGTTTCATCATAATCAGGCTTTGGAAATTGGTCATTCCTTATAATAACGGCTTTGATACTTGTTTTACCATCAAGATAGGCATGAACCAATCTATGAGCGCCGTCAACTATCTTGTGTTCCTCATTAAGAATAATAGGATAAGAGTAATCTGCTTTAAAAACTGATTGCATTTCCTTTGCAATTTCTAAAAAACTTCCTATATTCCAATAGATGTCTTGATTAAGAAAAGACTCGACGTTGATTTCTTTTTGCTCATTATCTTTGGTAGCATCCCAAAGTTTATCAACCTTCCATGACTTGCCTGCTTTATAATAATATGCATCCATACTTTATTCTTTTAAACATTTGATATTGTTAATCTGTATAGGCTCATATACTCTTATTTGCCAACAGTCTGGAACATAATTATTCATTGTAGGATGAATATAAGGGTCATATTCAACTTCTAATAATACATCGCCATAACATTTGGCTTCCTCTATATCAGTCGCTAAATATGTTTTCCTTTGAGCATCATGCTTAAATCTATCAAAGCCAAATAGCACCTTTTCTTTTTTAATTAATCCCCATGCTTTTTTATTTGTGCCATGATACCATTTCATATTACTTCATCTGTTATTAATTTGTTATATTCAATCTTCTTTTGGTAGATTAGGTAAATACATCCAATGAGTTACCCCCATATCTATTACAAGCCAATCATCCATTTCATAGTCGTATCGGGTGATAGTTATATTTTCTCCGTCACTTACTAGAACTTTAATACTTACCTTATGCCTAAGGTATTCTTCATTTTCCAATGGTGGTAGTTCCTTGCCTGCATCATGCCAGTTAGGTTGAATATCTGCCCATTTAAGGACACTAATCATCAACTCTTTATCTCTTTCGGAAAGAGGCGCATTCATTGCTGCCTCGTACTCCGCTATCAGTTCCTGTTCGCGTGTCATACCTCATTAAATTAGTGATTTCTGTATATTTATACACTTGCTTATCACATAGGCAAAAAGCCTCATAAGTACAAGTTTTATCTTGGCGATAACTGCAATGAAAGCAGTTATCATAAATTGGCTGATTAACTCTCATTACTTAATCAGTTTAAATGGTGAAACTCAGCATATTCATCACTTCGATTCGTTGTATCTCCAATTTGATTATATGCAAGTTGTAAATCCTCCCACAACTGTTCAATAACCATAATAAGGTCTATATCATCATTTTCGATATTAGCGAGTATTTTTTCGGTCTGTTTAACTCTTTGGTATAGATACCTCCTAATAAGATGATGCCTTTTGGTAATACTATCCTCCATATTTATTTGAGCAAGCAATTTTTCTGTATATGGCTGCTCATAACGTCCATCTATTTTTGCCATATTACTTAATCAATTTAAAAATTTGACGTTGTTTATGTAACAGCAGTATGCTTATACTCTTTATTGTAGAAATACTCATACTCTCCTTTCCGATAGATAGATTTCACTTTATCTTTCAATTTAAAGCCGTTTTTTGATAGAAAAATACTAAAATCATCTATTTGCCGTTCTGAGACCGTAATCAAAGGGGACGGGTCATTTAGTTCCTCTATAGAACGTTTTAATAAAGCCGTCCCGATACCTTTTCTTTGGTATTCCTTATGAACTCTCAACGTACATATTTTTTTCTCTTTTGTATCATTTTTCAAAATAGCAATACCTAAAATATTAACGTTTTCATCAAGACACAAAAGTATCTTTCTATTATCCGATTCTTTTAATTCTGTAAAAACTTTATTTAACCAGTTTGTGAAAAATGGATAATAGTTTTCAAGGTCGGCAAGAAAAACTCTAATACGATTAAAAAACGAAGACAGAACATCAAATGGTGTATTTCTATCGATGCATTCAATTTTCATATTTCATTACTTAACCAATTTGAATGTGTAACAGAAACACCACGGATTAGACTCCCAAGTTCCCTTGCCCGAAACCTTATCAATGAGGGACGCAAAGGCTTTGCGTGGAGTTTTGAAACAATAACTACAATCTTTGAAACAGTATTTTCCTTCTATACGGTTTTTTATAGCCTCATAACAAACCTCACAATGGTAGATTCCTTCTTTCAGACAATTATCATCAGATATATCTTGTAATCGCTCGACCTTGATGCTAGTTATTTCGATTGCATGAGGCATCAAATCAGCCTTAACAAACATCTTATTGCTCCAACCTTTATGATATTTAAATGGCAAATCTATGATACCGTTCATTTTTTCATATTCGTCAAGGTCGGGAAATATTGTTGGGGTTTTAACATATGCCTCTTGCAGTGTGTTAGCATCCCATCCAGCATCCTTGTAATTCTGCGCGATGGCTACGACTTCGCCAACTTTGTATGTTGGCTCAATATATCCAATGGGACGTTCTTCATCGTCGTATGCCTCAACGAACCAATCACCAACACCGTTGCGCATTACTCTAAACCCGAATGCATTAGATGGGCATTTAATCGTCCTTCTCGTCATAGTCTTCTGACCACTCAATACGTCTTGTGTTAAGCCATATTTATCATTGAACATTATTTTCTTCATATTTTGTCTTAAACTTTTCTGTATATTTATTCATAATTTTGCCTCCAATAAGTGATGAATTTTGGAGAAATTGCATCAACAGGAATTGCGGTCCAAGTAACAAATATCCAATCAGTTTTAGAATAACTGTGAGGCACATGAGTAAAACGCTTAATTGTATCTGCTTCATCACGTCCATAAGCCAAGTGACCATTTTTCTTTATATATGAAGGAGAATATGGATGCGTAAAACTAGCACTAAAATGAAGATATATCATAATATAATAATGTTTTATCTCTTTTCTCAGTTTTTTTATATGTTTTGCTTTCATTCTAGCGCTCTTTATATTTACTTTTACTAATATATTTGTCTGGGTTTACTTGCATATCTTCCAATATAATTTCAACGGCTTCTTTATCTTTTAAAAGAGTTTTTGGCGTATGCATATGGGGTTCATATCGCCACCACTCCACCAATGTTTTTCCGTCATCCCCATTACCGTCTATATATAAAAACTCAATATTGTATGCAGGGAATAATTTTGCAAACCAAATCCATACCTCTGTTCGGCAAATAGCATATTCTGATTCATATTCAATGACTTCGCCTAAAGCATTCCATCTTTTTGGCTCTTTAAATTCTTTAATGAAAAATTTCATAATGCTTTATTTTTTTGTTTATGCTGCAAAAATAAGATAAAAAAATGATATAGCAAAAAAAAAATAATAAAAAAACACCCCGATATGGAGTGTTTTTATTTCTTTCAAGCAATTTACCTATTAAATAAATTGTTTAACGTTGCAATTATATTCAGTTTTCATAAATTCAACATAAGCATCTTTGATATTATCAATGCCTTGTTTACCCTTAAATGATAGCAACGTAAGAACCGTCATTAATGGAACTATTGGTATAGTAAAAAAGCCTTGCTGTCTAATTTGAACGTTCTTCAAAAGAATCTGTGCAATTTCTTTTGCTTGTTTATCTTTAATGTTTTCCAACGCTTTCTTTATCTCGCCATCATTTTCAATTTTTACCTCTTTTGAATATGTTATATGGCTATTATACAATTTACCTATCGTCCATAAAACTGTTCTTAGGTGTACTGATGGATAAATTTGTTTTTTGCCATCAGTCGAAATCGCCCATTCTGCCTTATTAATTAATTCAACCACAATGTTTTTTGTCTCTTCATCCATTGGGAACCATCGGCACATACCCTTTACATCGGCTTTAAGTTTTTCTTTAGAAGGTATTACGGTTTTTCCGTCTTCTAAAGAAGCAAATTCGAAGTCTTCATTATTGAAAATCTTTTCAAATTCTGATGTGATTGTTTTAATGTTCGGATATAATGAATCATTAGGATAACATATGCAAGCAATTAAATCGTTAATCAAATCAGCAACACGTCGTTCTTTTTTATCATAAATGTTTTTTTCTCTATAATCCTCAGTATTAGTTGTTCTGAAAAATTCAGTTTCCCTTTTAGCAACTTCAATTCTATCAGTGAGCCAGTTAATCTCCCTTGCTAGGTCAGCGCTTGTATGGTCTCCATATTTTTCATCGATTCCGACTTCTTGCATTTTAATTAGCAAACCACGCAACCACTCCATATGGCATTGATATTCTGATTTATCACTTTCACAATCAAGTTTTGCATGAATATTCAAATCTTTCATTTTTTATATTTTAATTTTTTAAATCTCATTTAAAATTTTTTTGATAAGACCATTTCCTATTTCTTTGAGCCAATCAATTTCCTTTTCAATTCTATCGTAATCGATTTTTTCATTCGAGTCTAATTTGCCACAACGCCATACTCTTTCCAAATCAAGAATAATATCATTTATCATTCTAAGTTTTTGTTCATTCTTTATTTGTGGCAAAAGAAAATTCAAAGCGTTTTTCACGTCAACATCTAAACTATCGCTTTTATCATCGATTTCATTGATAAGACTGTCAATTGCCTTCTTTCTTATATCTTCTTGATTTTCTTTTCTTAATTCAGGAAATATATCTACTAAACATTTAGATATCTTAGATGGATAGCAGCCTTCATCATTAATGAATTTTTCTAAAATTTTAAAGGCATCTTCTTTATTCATAGTTTTATTTTTTATAGTCCAAAAGTCCATAAATCATTTCTAATGGTTTGATTTTCTTCTGAAAAATCCTTAATCTGTCTAATTTTTCTTTTCATAAGCCATCCATCCATATCAAGATTTTCGTTTAATCGATTCTCTTCATAATAGATATCAGGTATTATTAACTCATAAGATTCAATTGAATTGTCATCAAAGACAGAAAAATCTTCACCTATAAGAAAAATGAATTCTGTTATGGTGTTACCATTTTCATTCCATTTTTTTGCTAATTCGCCATAAAAAACTTTACTTGTATTATTAATAAGAAAGCATTTAAGTCTTGCGTTTACTCCTTCATTAAGATTAGGATGCTCAATATTATAAGAATCAATTGCAATAAAATATGTACGTTTATTATTATACGTATGCTCGCCATATCCTATCTTAAAATCACTTGTATCCGCACATTTTAAAGGAAATGAAAAATGCAAGTTATAATTCTTATATTTGTAATTTAAATTTTCTGTGAATATTTTCATTATAACAAATTTATTTTTTATAACCTTCAAAAAAATTCAAGAAATGTTGGTTAGCATAATTCTCAAAGCATTCAGCCAAGTCTTTTCTATTTTTTCTTACAAATTCAAGTGCTTCATTAAAATCTTCAAAAAATAATGTATCATTTAAATTTGAACGGTCAAAAGTTTTAATCGATGGGTCAGGGAAACAATATAATTTTTCTGGTAAATTACGTTTTTTTGTTGGATTATATAGCATAAACCCGACAATTTCTGATTTATTTACGATATAACTGCGATACATATCATTATCGTCATCCCCATTCCAAGAACCTAAATGTATAAAATCAGCAAAATATAAAGAATCTCCTTGAAAAAGTCTAAGATTAAACTTACCTTTATAAACTCCTTGATATTGAGTTTTTAACTGTTCTAAATAAAGAAAAATATCGGTCAACAATTCAGAATTATTGTTAAAAATTTTATATCGATGATTTGCTATTTCTCTTTCTTTTAAAGAATAATCGTTAACATGCTGTAAATAATACATATATGAGTCCATGCTTTTTAAATACTCTTTAAATGAAAAATCACCACGGAATAATAGTTCAATTATTTCGCAAGCATCTTTTAATGAATCAGAACATTGCTTATTATTGTTATTTTCTAAAAAAACACGTGATTCCAATTCCTTTAAAACATCTGATTTTTTAATAGAAATAGGAGAATCTATTTTGTATCTTAAATAATCATTTATCATATTTATTGAATTTAAAAATATTTTTTATTACCAAGCGTCAATGAATTCTGTTAAGATTTCAGCATCGTCATTATATTTTTCATTACGCAGTTCATTCACCAATTTCTTGCAATATTCTTTTGCCTTGTTATGGTCTTCCTTAGAAATCATCTGAAGAAGGCTAACAAGAGACTTAAACGTAAACGTTTTTGTCGGAAAACGATTGGACTTAATTGTGAATGCTTCTGTATGATTTCTTAAATTCTTAGGAAGCGTTGCTGGCTCAGTAATTGTCTTCTTCTCATTCTCTTCAAAAAGTTTCACAAAATCGTTTTTTGTATCATTAAATTCAAGTTGAACAAGAATTGCATCATCTAAATCAAGTTCTTTTGCTACCTTTCTTTGATGCTTTTGGATGATTTCATCCATTTTTCCTTTTATTTCTTTATTCATTTATAAATGTTTTTAAAATTACGTTAATTAATTTATATTTGTTCGCATATAAAATACATAAATAAAAGTGATATTATATGCGAAGTGATATATTTTTATTACTTGCCTCGTTCTTTTGGATAATCGTATGTTTTATTAAGCGAAAGAAATTTATTTCTAAGACGCCTTGTCTCGTTTTTATCTTTACCTAAAACAAAAGCATACTTATGCTTATTTGGGAAAGTAATTTTTTCTGCCTTCCGATACATTTCCTTAGAATAATCTCTTAAACGTTGTTCAATGTCATTTGGTACATTTTCCCATAGCATTGTTTGGTCGTTGTTCCAATTCTTTTGCCATTCAATTCCTAAGTCTTTAGCATATTTTTTATACATGCTTCTTGCTCGAAAGGCTCTATCCGTAATAATTACGTCAGGATTATATGGATTAATGCACCGTACTGTTGTTCCACTTTTTTGCCCTAAATAAAAGAAATTCAAACCTTGATATATACTTCCGATTTCTTTTGCCTGTGGGTCACTATAGCAAGTAAACAACCTATATTGAGTGTTATTTACCATCCATTTCATTGCCCACATTAGAAATTTACTACCCAAATTGAAAGGACACCAAGAAGCTGAAGCACCTCGGCAAATAAGTCTTTCAAGAGTCTTGGTTTCTTCGCCCAATAATTTACTGAAAGCGTTTGGCATTCCCATAATGACAACGCCACCTAAAATACCTTTATACCTTGCAGTAAACCAATGAGTTGGATAAGAACCGATTGTACCAAGCCATTCATATCTTTTTATAAATTCAGTTGCTTCTTTCTTGTCTTCTTTACTGTCAATATAAGAAAATTCAAAATCATCAAGAGAAATATTTTCAATATCATCTTTAGTCCAATGATATTTTTCCATATCTTCTTGCAAAGTATCTATTCTTTTTTGATATTGATAACAATGATTTTCCTTATAATTCTTTATCTTTTCAAGTAAACTTACACTACTCATTTTGTATATTTATACATTATTTTGAATATTTATTCATTTCTTCTTTATCCGAAAGTTTCTTAATCACTTTTTTTATACCGCAATCAAGGGCTTTATAGTAATCATTCTTCCATTCACCGCAATCATAAGAATCAAGATATTCAATATCGCACAAATATTCTCCATTACTATGAACTATTTTAAGATGTATCTTAAATTCTTGTCTTAGCCAGTCAACCACCATTTGATATGATGGCAAAATTGCGTCATATGGGGTCTCTCTTGTGTAAGTAACACCTAATTCATCATCATATAATAAACGTAATGTTGAATTCGGAAAATTAAGTTTTAAACGCAATTCTTTAAGCAATGGCTTATCAATTACGATTTCCCTAACACCTTTAAGCATAAATTATATTTTTTCTAATTCATTAAGTAATTTTTGTTTAATTTCTTTGACTGATGAAATCGCTTTACATAACGATTCTTTAGTCTTTTCTTTAACAATATTTTCATTGATTAATTTTTCAATGAATAATATATCTGTTTCATAATCTTGAATTTCAGACAGTAAATTTGAAACAAGTATTGCCGTTGTTCTATCCATAAGTTTATTGTTATTTACACGGCAAATATATAAATAAAAAATGAGAAATAAAAATATTTTCCCATTTTTTTATTTATATATCGTCAATTTTCTCTATACTTGGCAATAGGGTAGTTCATTTAATTTTTTATTTTCAACATCCCACTCATATCCTGCTTCTGTCATCTTTTGAAAGAAAAGGTTACGCTGCTCTTTGGTGGCTAAAGAACAAAATGAACCATGAGAGCCACCTATAGAAATAAAACGACTTTCATTTTCAAGATAGCAATATGTATGCCAATTTATTCCCCATCTTTTTTCAAATATACCAATATTTCCATATCCATCTACAACTATGTCACCATCCTTTGCATCTTGGATAGTCCAAAATCTTATTTCTTTATTTTCAAGCCATGTTCCACTGTCAAACCAATATTGTTCTTTATCAATATAAGTAATTTGAGCAAATTTGCAACCGTTACCGAAATTTCTCCCATCCTTTCTCACCACCCAATCGCCAACCTTAAACTTTGGCTCAACTTTACCATCAGACTCTTGTTCAGAAAACGTAGCCGACTTAGTAGGATATGGAGAACCACTTTCTTTTATGTCATAACCACCTCTAATTATTTCGCAACTATCTATGTAAGCATTAATAAATTGATTTGATTCGTCACATAGTTCAAGAATTGCATCACCGAATATATCGCTTACATTGTATTCTTTGCCTTCATACTTAACTTTAAAAAGAAAATCTGATTCAGTCTTTGGGGCAGAATCCTCTTGCTGAATAGCATCCTTAAAGTCAAAAAGTGCTTCCTTCGCTTCTGCGCTTATCATACGCTGTGGCTTCTTTTCACCTTGCTTTTCAAGACTTTCATCATCTTTATGACTAATATCATTTAGATGCTTTTCTAAAACTTCTTGTGTATATTTTACTTTATATTCACTAAGTTCTTGTATTAGTTTATCTTTATTACCTTGCTTTTCAAGCCAAGCAAGCATTCCTTTTGCTTCATCTTCAAGGGGTTCTCCATAATACAAATGGATAGTGGCGATAATTTTCTCCTTTATTCTATCATCCTCACTTTTCATAAGTTCGGGACAGTTTTCATTAAGATAAGAACAGATATTAACAAAGCCAATATCACTTTTATCTGTGGCATCGATGATATTTACTATATCTTTAAGTGCTTCTTTATATTTATAATCCTTCATAACTTTATAATACTTTTTGAATAATTATTTTTTACCATTCAGAAATAATATCTTTATCGGTATAATCTGTCGAATCCATAGTGCTGTCATCCCAATCATCAGGAAGTCCATCATATCTAAAATAGCATACTTCTTCATCGCCTTCAACAATAAGGGCATGTATATTAGAAGTAAGCCTATGACAATACAAAGCCTTCCTACCGTCTCTTGTCTTATAAGGTTTACCAAAGTAAACTTCCTTAAATAGATTTTTTTCGAGTTCGGGGCATTTTTCATTAATATAAGAGTAAATATTCTTAAAACCGTTTTCATTTTTTTCTACGGTTTTAATAATATCCAATAGTCCTTCAAGAATTTCTGTATAATCTTTCTTATAATTCATATTTACGCTATCCATAATTAAATGTATTAAATATTAATTTAAAATTTTTATTTCTGCTGCAAAGTTACATTAATTTTTTTAATATCAAAGAAAATAAAGCAAAAAAAATAAAAAAAACACCCACGAAACTTATGGGTGAATTTAGATTTTTTTTAATGATTTTTGCAAGGGCAGTGTTCTGCATGGATAATATTTCCTTTATAAATGCCATTAAAAATAAGGTAGA
>Ga0326512_10003763_pt1 | contig 11074 bp, 10 predicted proteins | sample 1_2617_0518_D_FD_203652 | JGI IMG/M metagenome (GOLD analysis project Ga0326512, IMG submission 203652) | Bovine rumen microbial communities from UC Davis, California, United States - 1_2617_0518 | ecosystem: Host-associated > Mammals > Digestive system > Stomach > Rumen | place: USA...
TTCATCATGACGTATTCTCGATTTATTGTCCTATCTTTGCCGCCGTAAACCCAAATCAGGAATAACAGAAAAAACTGTCAACCTGAAAGCGAACTAAGCGTTCCAAGTGTCAACTGTCTTAGGAATAAGCAGAACATAGACAAATAATGTAAATAAAATGGTTTGTAAACCAGTATTGAAATTAAGAGTATAAACTGTCAACCTAAATCAGTACACCTCAGTGCACTTTACTAATATAGAGTGTCTGCCCTGAAAACTTCACTCTGGGGCCAGGCCCCAAGTTGCACTTTTCCCGTCTTGGGTGATGAGTAGCTTGTCCACTTTTTCACTTTTTTGTGCAAATAATTTGTTTAAGTAAGAATTATTGCTTATCTTTGCAGACATAAAGCTAAGAACCGATGACAAAAGAGATAAGAACGCTAACCGTATTCTACGATACCGAAATAAATAGCAAGGAGATACCGCTTTTTCGAGGGGCGGTATTGAAGAGCCTTGGCGACAAGGCAAATGTACTCTACCACAATCATACAGGCGAGTCTTCTTTCCGATATTCATATCCATTGATTCAATATAAGCGTTTAGGCGGGAAGGCTGCTATTGTCTGCATTGAAGAGGGAGCAGATGTAATAGGCCAATTCCTTTCTGAAGGAATGAGTTCTTTTATATTAGGCGAACGAATTGTGGAATGTGCAATCATGAAGGTTGTTCCTGCAAAAATAACAGTTCAATTATGGAAAACATCTTTTTCCTATAGTGTTAAACGTTGGCTACCTTTAAACGAGAGAAATTATCATCTTTATCAATTGACAGATAATGACGAAGGAAAAAAGATAATTCTACAAAAAGTATTAATGGGTAACCTCCTTTCAATGTTAAAGGGGCTTCATATTTTTGTAGAAGAAAAAGTAACAGCAAAAATTGTCAGTATAAACAGGTCTTATATTATATATAATAAAGGTATTGCCCTTATGTCCTTCGATATTACATTCGAATCAAACTTGTCAATACCAAATAATATTGGTATTGGGAAGAATGCAAGTATAGGCTATGGGGTCGTACATCAAGAAAAAACAGATAAAAACCAATAATAATTATGCAAAATTCAAAGAACAGTATTTATTTGGCGACAATGGTCAGAGCCTTTAGACGTCTTGAAGAATTTGTGGGGCGTCAGGGCGACATACAACGTTTTATTGACCTTGTCGCCCCAACAGAGAAAGATTTCGGCCACATAATAGATGAGGCAGAAGCATTGACTGTAGGGGGAATAAATGAAGAAGGAAAGATGGATATTCCCCATGCAATGATGAGAGATTTGCTTGAATCAATCTCCGTTATTAACACTGGTAAGTATCAATACGAAATTGCTCCCAGGCCGCTTACCATTTCAAAGGCTTCTTTCCCTAGAAAGAAGGCAGCAGACACACCAAATATGGAGAATCTATGGAAGAGAGTTGTACAGAATCTTGAAACACTTCAGACAGGCAATGATAAGATTTTGGCAGAAAACCTCCTTAACATTCTCTTTAGATATGCCTTGTCTATTCCTAGCAGCAAAACAAATATTGATGTATCGCTCTATGACCAAACACGAATTGCTGCATCGATAGCAACTTGCCTTTACTCAATAGACAAAGATAATCAAACAGATAAGCCATTCCTGCTTATCGGCGCTGATTTTAGTGGCATTCAAAACTACATTTATCAGATTGTTTCCAAATATGCTGGCAAGAATCTTAAAGGACGTTCTTTTTATCTTAAACTATTGTCAGATTCGATTGTCGATTGCTTGCTCAAAAGACTTGATCTGAACCTTGCAAATGTAATCTATGATTCTGGTGGCTGTTTCTATATTTTGGCACCAAATACCCGCCAGATAAGTGAAACACTTGAAAATGCCATTAATTATATAGAATCATGCATTTTTAATGCCCATGGTACATCTATCTATGTGGCTATTGACAGTATACCTGTTTCCAAAGAGGAAATAAGTAATCAAGACAAGGATGCAAGTTTAAGAGATATATGGCAGGCGCTTTTCGCGAAGCGTGACAAAAAGAAATACAGCAAACTCTCTCGGAAAATAGCCAATGGTTACCAAGAGTTTTTCTGTCCAAATAGTGTTGACGGAATCAAACGGGATATTATTTCAGGGGAAGATTTCTTAAAAGACGAAATCGTGGTCAAATTTAGTAATGACAAATATATTTCCCTGCTTAATCAACAGCAGATAAAATTAGGCCAGGATTTGAAAGGATGCGACTACATTGTTGCTTCCGATAAGGAAATTGAATGTTGGAAGACTAAAACATATATCCAACCTGGCCATATTGGCAGATATTACTATCTGCTAACTGAAAAAGATTTATTAGACAATATCGATGTCATAAAAGAATATCATAACGAATTCTGTATTAAGCTACTGAATGGTAAGCAGGGGAATTGTGATTATGTCCTTTCGCCAGATTTGACCTATTGTTTAGTAAATATGGAATTTTACGGCGGAAACACCTTCAATGGCAAAACATTTGAGGAAATGTGCGACAACCCCAAACTAAGTAAACTCGGAATACTGAGGATGGATGTAGACAACCTTGGTAGTATCTTCCAATCTGGCTTGAGTAAAGAGAAATCAAGTCTGGCAAGATATGCATGCCTGAGCCGCTCATTTGATTATTTCTTTTCGGGATATATAAATAACATAGTATTGCAGGACGAAAATGCGGATAAAAGTTTCATTGTATATAGCGGCGGAGACGACTTATTCATCGTTGGAGAATGGAACACTACTATCAGTATTGCTAAAACCATCCGTGAAGATTTCAGAGCCTATACTTGTGATAATCCAGCCTTTTCCATTTCTGGCGGAGTTGCAATCTTGGATTCCAAATTCCCAATCATGCTAGGTGCAGAAGAAAGTTCACAAGAAGAATCAAATGCGAAGAATCACTCATGCCTCAACAAGAAGAAAGACTCAATTTCGTTTATGGATATGCCACTGAATTGGAGTAGAGAATTTCCAATTGTTGAGAAACTGAAGAACGAGCTGTTAGGATTACTATTAGCCAAACACCTTCCCAAATCTTTCCTGTCAAAAATATTACTCCATGCTTCAACTGCAGGATTTAAGAATCATAAAATAACTCAAGTCAAAACGTATTGGATGATGACTTATGACTTAAAACGAATTCTTGAAAGGACACAGAACGAAGAAGCAAGGAGGATAGTTATGAACTGTCAGCGAGATATATGCGAGAATAACAAATATCTTAATTCCGAAAGTATTACTTCTGAGTATCATGTTCTTGAATTATGGGCTTTTGCATGCCGTTGGACTGAATTGGAATATAGAATGTTAAACAATTAAATCAATAAATTTATGGTAACAATCAAACCCGAATGGATCAATGAAGGAGCAAATGGTGAAATGGTTTCGTTTGCTGAAAGATGTGGAAAAGAGCTTGTTGATGGTAAGTTGACAAACTCAAAAATAAGAAGCATCTATGGTGAAATCAAAAGAATTCAAGGTGTGAAAGACTTTAACAAGGCTAAATCATCTTTCTATCTTCTAAAGCCCAAAGTCGCATATGCCTATGGTAGGGAACCGCAAAATCAAGGGCTGAAATTATTTAAGGAGATTTTTGATGGCTCGTTCCAATATGTCACTAACGACACTACTTTTAATAATTTCTGCAATTTGATGGAAGCAATCCTTGCTTATCATCGCGCATTTGGAGGTAAATAACAAACAAATAAGAAAATTAATAATATGGCAACATTAAATAAAAAAATCGTCTATTCGGGACAAATTATCCTGAAGACAGGTCTTCACATTGGTGGAACAAATACTGCATTAAACATTGGTGGCCCAGATAGTTTTGTGGTTCGTAATCCCCTAACCAACATACCTTATATACCGGGTAGTTCATTAAAAGGGAAAATGCGTATGCTTATTGAACTGAGAGATGGCACCATCTCCCAAAGGGGTGATGTAACGAACGATCCTAATTCAAATGCCGGTGCACTATTTGGAACATCTGGTGACAACAATAGCAGTCATCCTTCGCGAATTATTGTCCGCGATGCTGAATTAGACTTGTCAGATTCTCACCAGTTCGATAATACCGACCTTCCTTATACTGAAAGTAAGACTGAGGTTACTATAAACCGTATTACAGCTAAAGCGAATCCTAGAACTATAGAACGTATTCCTGCTGGGGCTATCTTTAATTTCAATATGGTGTTGAATATTTTTGATACAGACAACGAGAATCAACTTAAAGACACCTTAGATGCGGCAATGAAACTATTGGAAGACGACTATCTCGGAGGAAATGGCAGCCGAGGATACGGCCAAATAGTTTTTTCAAACGTAAAGACTGAAGAAAAAGTTTATTAACATGGCATTACTAACCAGGATTAAGCTAAAGAATATGTCCCCTCTGCACATTGGAGCAGGTAGAGACAGTTATGACATGGCTTCACCCGTTCTGTCATCAGATGTACTATCATCCGCGTTGGCTTCCGTTAGGGTTATGATGGGGAAAAAAGATGGAATAGATGAGTTTCTAAGGATGTTTACAGTCAGTTCTGCTTTTCCTTATGATAATGAAAACTATTTCCTTCCACGCCCGAATGGCAGACTTAACATTCGGGTTAAGAATCTTCAGGAAAGCGAATATAGGAAAAATCTGAAAAAACTCCGCTATATCTCAGAGCCAATTTGGAAACAACTGGCTAAAGGAGAAATGGTTGAGATTGACCAGGACCAACTACACGGTGAATTTCTAATAGCCAAGCCCGTCAAATATTATGCAACTCCAATGAAACGAATATCTAACCAAAGGGTTTCGGTTCCACGTGTTGATAACAAAAATGCAACACCTTTTATGTTCGAATGGACATTTTTCAGGCAAGGTGAAACAGAATCTGGATTATATTGTCTTCTTGACTGCGAAGAGACTGTCAAAGGTGAAATCGTCGCCCTTTTCAAGACATTAGGATCACTAGGGATAGGCTCTGATAAAACAATAGGAGGAGGGCATTTTGATATCGAAGTGGATGAAATGGAAACACCACAGTTTGAAGGTGATGCAATGATGCTGCTATCTACCTATATTCCGCTAGAAGATGAAATAGAGGAACTTCATTTAAGTGCTTCAAATTACACTCTAATCAAGCGGGGGGGCTTCATAGCAGGTAGCTCCAAAGATGCTTTCAAGCATTTACGCAAAAAAACAATCTACATGTTCGACACAGGCTCGGTATTTCTGACAGATAAAGCAATAAAAGGGACAATTGTTGATTTGTCGCCAGAATGGAAAGAAGACATTCATCCTGTATACAGAAGCGGACGACCATTATATATTAAAATAAAAATGTACAGAAATGATGAATAACATTCAAGTTGATACTCTTTCTCAAGTACATATTGGTTCTGGCGTTTTCCTCCAGAAAGGTAATGATTTTATAGTTGTTGACTCTCCAAAAGGTTCTGACATTTTTGTCATTGACCCCAACAAACTCGGAGCCCTTATAGGAACAGATCGTCAGTTAATAGATACGTGGGTGACAAAAATTGAGCGAGGTGAGGCTGACTCTTTCATCAAAACGAGAACAGCAGGTCATCATCCCAAGGAATTTGCCAAAAGAAGGATTACCAATTTTGCAGATTTCACCAATACCCAAGGGACATTAAAAGAATGTCTTCATGACGGCATGGGAAGGCCATATATCCCAGGCAGCAGCATCAAAGGAGCTATCAGAACTGCAGTCATGGCCACTTATGCAAAAAGAAAAGGCAAAGTGAGATTGGAAAATGATATGAAGCCCATCTTCCAGGAGCATAATGAAAGGAAGAAGAATAGAGTGCTTGACTCTGTAGAGAAAGGCATTCTTGGCAGTAATCCAAATGTTGATCTGTTCAGGTTTATCAAAGTGGGTGATGCATTTTTTGATAAAAACTCAGAAATATCCGTAAAGCAGATAAATCTGAATATCAGACAAAATCCCAAACTGATTGACAAGAGCAAGCAGCAGGTCGTTGAAGCGATCGGAGCAGAAGAGAAATCTTCCTTCTCGCTGAAAATAGACACCAATTATTATTGTGCTGTAAGTCATGCTAACCATAGGGATATGACAGGTCTTCCTGAACTTCCAGAAGAGATGTCTGACTACACATCGTTGTTTGAACTTATTAACGAGCATACTAAAAGCCTTGTTGAAACAGAAATCAGTATTTGGGATGAAGATGTTGATAATCATACGGGGCAGGAAGACTACATTGCGAATTTGGAGGATATTTTGGAGACAATTACATCGTGTCGGCCGAATCAATGCGTTCTTAGATTGGGGCAAGCAATCGGTTGGCGTTTTATAACAGGTGCATGGACAGAAACTCTTGATGAAGATATCTTCTACCGTGAAATTGTGCCTATGGCACGATTCAAAAATGAAAGATATTCCAACTATGTCTTCCCCAAATCAAGAAGAATAGATGATGAGTCGTATGTCTTTGGTTTTTTGAAACTCACTTACAATCCATAATCAGTCTGTTATGCCTAGGAAAGTGTTCATTTCGTTTTTAGGAACGAACAACTACGTGTTGTGTAGATACGACATCGGAGAAGCTGCACCCGTGAGGTTTGTGCAAGAAGCTTTAATAGAGCATTTCTGTAAGGAATGGACAGAGGATGACAGGATCCTCATCTTCTGTACGTCCAAGGAGAAGACTGGTGAGAACGGTTCGAAGGAGATCAACTGGTTCGACAACGGTCAACCACGTGTTACGGATGAATCGGAGAGGATTGGTCTTCAGCACCGACTTCAGGATTTGAAGGCGCGTATTGGACTCAAGGCTCAGATTGAAGAGCATGATATTAAGGCAGGCTTCTCGGAAGAGGAAATCTGGGACATCTTCGACACGGTCTATGACAAGTTGAAGCCCGACGACCAGATCTATTTCGACGTCACACACGCCTTCCGCTCTATTCCGTTGTTCTCCATCGTATTGTTCAACTACTCCAAGTTCATGATGGACACCCGCCTAATATCCATTATGTACGGAGCCTTTGAAAAGTTAGGCCCTGCCTATAAGGTGAAAGAACTGCCTATAGAACAAAGGGTGGCTCCCGTCATCGACCTTACCAACATTGCCCGCCTGCAGGAATACAACCAGATAGCCAGCAGTCTGAAAGACTTCGGTAAGGTGAAGCTGTTGAAGGATGCAATTGCCGCCGATCAGGAATCGATATCAGACCAAACCATCCGCAACCTCGCGGACTCTATATCGGAGTTGGATGAGTATATTGCCACCATCGATCTGAAGGAACTGAAAAGCGGCAAGTTCATCCGGAAATTCAGGAGCTGCTACAAGAATGCCAAGAAAAAGAAGAAACTGGTAAAGCCTATCAGTAACATTCTTGACGAACTCAACAAAGAGACGGAAGATTTCGTCGAAGAGAGTAGTTATCGCAACATTGAGGCTGCTATCAACTGGACCATCAAGCACGAAATGCTGATGCAGGCCTATCCTTTGGCAGAGGAATATGTCATACTCCGCGTTTCCAGTATGTTCAACGACATCAAACCGCCTCAGTTGACAGCAAAGAAGTTCCGCGAATTCGTTTCTGGAATTCTAGGCATTCCGGAATCAGACTTTCTCCAGAAGAACTGGAAATATGACTTGTCAGCTTTCCCGGAATTGGCAGATGAACTATCCGAAGACTTCCTGATCAAAGAACTCCGCCCCCTCTACGACCGTATCAGACAGTCGCGTAATTCGCTGGCTCACGGCAACGGTGTCATCAAGTTTGCCGACCTCAAGAAAGGCATCCCGGACATCATTGAGTGCATTAAATTCTTAAATGCCGAATACGAACGATATCCCTCTACCAAGTTTATCATCGAGAATTGTTATGGAACAAAGTGACATCTCAGATATCAAGTTGACCAAAAGCCAGGATAATGTCTTAAAACAGATCCTGGACTTTGTCAACAATCCGACAGACAGAGTCTTTATCCTAAAAGGATATGCAGGAACGGGTAAGACCACTCTGATGCGGTTTCTTATCAAGTCGCTGACAGAACAAGGGAAGCACTATCGGCTCTTGGCCTCTACAGGGCGAGCAGCCAAAGTGCTAGCCAATCTGTCGGAAGCCAATGGGCAGACCTCCACCATCCACTCGATGGTGTATGAATTCAACGGGCTTAACAAAGAGTTTGAGGAAAAGGAGGAACCAAAAGTTGATAAGGACGGACAGCTGTTTCTGGTGTTCGAACCTTCCAAACTAGACAAGGATGCCATTCCAGAAACGGTATATATCGTCGATGAGGCTTCTATGGTGGCTGATGTCGCCACCAAGGATGTCACACAGGCCAAATTCGGCGATGGGCGACTTTTGAAAGAATTGTTGGAATACGACCAACGATCAGGCAGCAAGTTCGTGTTTGTAGGCGACCCTTGTCAGTTACCCCCCATTGAGCAATATTACTCCCCAGCCCTGATGAAAGACTATTTCTTCAAAGAGTTTGGAATGGCTGCTCAGGAGGCTCAACTCACGGAGATCATGCGTCAGGAGGATATCTGTGGTATAGTTGATGCCTCCAAACAGATTCGCCGTCTCTACAATTCAGCACCTGAAAGCAGCCAGATGTATGGTTCGCAGAAGCTTTGGGGATCCCTGCCGTTCCGCAGTTATAAGGACATACAGTTGCATCCCAACCTTGAGGTTATGCTCAACGACTATGTGTCGAAAGTCAAAACGTCAGGTCTGAACAGTGCCGTTTGTATTTGTCGTAGCAATAAAGCCTGCAGCCAACTGTCGGCCATGATCCGTCAGAAGTTAGGATATACCGACAGCCGCATCCAGAAGGGCGATCTTCTGATGGTGATTCAGAACAACATGCCCACGGGACTGATGAATGGCGATATGGTGACTGTCGAGGAGATTGCGTCACAAGCGACGGTGAGAGCCCAGCTCACTTTCCGTCAGGTAAAGGTCAAAGAACTGTTTACGGGCAAAAGCTACTCCACTCTCCTGATAGAAGAAATAGCCTATCAAGGCCGTCTGAACCTTGACAACAGACAGCAGCAGGCGCTGTTTGTAGATTTCATCATCAGGATGAAGCAGAAGGGCGTCACCCAGAAACAGAAGAAAGCTTTCTATAATGCGATGTTCAATGACTCCTATTTGAATGCCCTGCGCTGTGTATTCGGCTATGCCATCACCTGCCACAAGTCGCAGGGTGGTGAATGGGAAGAGGTCTACGTGCATGTGCCTCGCAACATCACTCTCAATCCTACCAAAGAGACCTATCAGTGGGTTTATACCTCTATGACCAGGGCAAGAAAGACCCTGCACATGATTGACGATTTCTACATCAAATAAGGTACGTATGTTCATCAATTTAACTAACCATCCATCAGAGAATTGGAGTAAGGAGCAGCTTACGGCAGCTCGACGATATGGAGAAATCGTTGATTTGTCCTTTCCTGTCATAGAGCCCACTTTTACTAAAGCGGATATTCTGTTTCTTGTAAAAGAAAGCACTGATGCCATCATGGCCATAAAGGATGGCGAGACAGTTGTTCATGTGATGGGCGAGATGACGTTTACCCATAATCTCGTTAATGCGCTGAAAGACGCAGGTATCACTTGCCTTGCCTCTACCACAGAACGCAATACCATCATGCTGCCAGGCGGCAGGAAGGTTTCAGAATTCAAGTTTGTACAATTTAGAGAATATTGACAGATGATGAACGAAAGAGATTATTATAGCTTAGGAGCACTTGTCTTGACGCTTATTGGCGAAGGCTTCGCATTGATTGGGATACAAGGTTACTTTGACGAGTGGTTGTATTACACATTGTCCGTCTTAGCTTTGGTTGTTATTTTATGGATTTGGACACTTTGCCGAGGTGTAAGATTCGGAATACGTAGTGTAATTTTAACCAAGTTGTTGGCAAACGCCATTACACCACGGTGGCTTGGCGTACTCTATTTGTTCTTTTTTGTGGTTCATTTAGGATGGTTGACAAATAGTGCGATGAGTCTATTTGTTCCCTCTTATTCATTTGATGACATCGTGAATGCCACGTTCATCTGTATAGCAGGAATGTTGGTTTTGATTCTTTTCTTTCCTGATGGAAGAGAAAAAAAGGAGAAAGGTGCAAAAGAAATAATTGTTTCTGCAATGTCACTTATCAATGTTCCAAGAAGCGGCAATTACCCTGATCTGAATTTAAGACCGCTTGTTCGAATACTACAAGATCGGCAAATAAACAATTGTGAACTGCTGATACTTAGATCTGATTATAATAAAATGACTGATGATAATCTCAGCAAAAGTATCCATAATGTTATGGAGTTTCTATTCACGTACACAAATGAAGACAAGAAACTTGTACCAACCCTTCTGAGTGGCAAAGACATATTACAACAAATGGAAACGCTTATCAAAAAAGTGGCACAAATTGAGTTCCCTAAACAGAAGGAAGAGATGGAGCGACTAAAAATAGACTGGACTGATCCATGCGACTACAATGTCTTTAAGTCTTGTCACGATGTCTTAACACGAAAAATTAAAGGAATAGATGATATAAAACACAGACTTGTCTGTTATGTGTCACCTGGTACTTCATTGGTAGGAGCGCTCATAACACTAATGGCCATAGATGGAGACAGGGAACTGTATTATTATAGCCAAGAGAAGGATCTGGATGACTCCAGACGCCTGATGCTTGTGAACAAAAAGGATATACCTTTGAAAAATCTTCTCTCGCAAGCATTGGAAACTCTTAACGCTATTTAATCGCTTTATTTTATGCTCGTTCTTTGACTTATTGATACAATCATAATCGCAAAATCATTTGCGAAAAATGAGAATTTTGAAAAAGCCTGATCTTGAGGAGTTTGACGAAAATGCGACAAAATCACACTACCTATTTTCTTCGCAAATGAAGAAAAATACGAAAATGCTTGCGACATTTGCGAAAAATGAGTATCCTTGCACCCGATGAAATCAGGGAAAAACGAGTGCGTTTTTCGCAAGAGTCCATTAGATGGGAATTGCA
>Ga0326512_10003765_pt1 | contig 11070 bp, 12 predicted proteins | sample 1_2617_0518_D_FD_203652 | JGI IMG/M metagenome (GOLD analysis project Ga0326512, IMG submission 203652) | Bovine rumen microbial communities from UC Davis, California, United States - 1_2617_0518 | ecosystem: Host-associated > Mammals > Digestive system > Stomach > Rumen | place: USA...
ACATAGACATGACGCTTGCAGAGCTGAACGGTCACCGGGATATGGTTACCCAACTGCATAAAGCCAGGGAGACTTTACAGAACATGCAAGGCAAGATTCTGAGTGCTCAACAGTATGACGGGATGCCGCACACGCACACTGCCAGTCGTAGCACAGAAAATACGGCAATCTCCATGGAAATTGCGCTTGATGATGTGGCTCGCCTGGAGCGCATCGTGAAGAGGTCGGAGGAAAGCGGAATCAGGGAATGGATTATGGCTATCCCTGATGTTCGGACAAAACTGATCTTCGCCCTGCGCTTTCTGGACGGGAACTCATGGGAGGGCGTGGCGGCGGCTGTCGGCGGGAGAAACAGTCCGGAGGCCGTAAGTGCTACATGTTATCGCTATCTCAACATAGAGGATGCTCCATAATTACCATGGGAGGCCGATTCCTCGCGTTGCAACGGCAGAGAGCGAGACAGGCAATATTCGTATATCCCCCGGAACAGAAAGCAAAGGATAGCCGTTTACACTGACACAGCGGCAAAAAGATGCAGAGCACTATTGAGCCGCGTAGTGCGTTATAACTTGAAATGGGCTTCAAAATCTGATATTGTTACAATCGCAAAATCCGAATCAAACATCGAAGCATCGCTGTTCACCGCGGCGGTGCTTCAACTATTTTTTGGGAGGAGGGCATGTTGTCCGGCATAGCTCCTTTGAATACGCCGCCGACAGGCGAGCATCAAAGGAGGGTGTCACATGACACTGAAAGAGAGATTCAAAAACAATCCCCAGTTTTACTATGCACTGTCGATCTGCGCAACCTGGGCCGGAATCGGCTCTCTGATGAACGGCGTCACCATGACACAGACCTACGGCGTCATCCCGTCGCTGATCTGGGTATTCGGCAACACCGTGGCCTGTATTTTTTTCGGGACTGTGGCCTGCAATATTCCGAAGGTGCGGGAAGTGTTCCAGTCCAGGCTCATGCGGTACATCTGCGGATTCATGTGCGTATTCCAGGCATGGCTTTCAATGAACGGGATGCAGACAGTATTTGCCGACACTGCCCTCGGCCCCGACTTCGGCAAGTATGTGGCTTATGCGCTGGCCGTATTTTTTCTGATCATCCTGCTACGCTTCGGGATGATCAGAAACGTGCTTACAGACGGCTTCGGGTGGATCATCGTCTATCTGATGGCCGCGGGCGTCACTGCCGCCGCACTGATCCACACGCGAGGAGCTGTCAATCCGATCAGTCTCGGCCTCGAAGCAGAGCCGATGAAAACCGGCATCTGGAAAGCGGTTCTTCTGCTGCCCGGTCCATTCACCTACCCGTACTTCTTTGAAATTCTGTCCTATAACGAAAAAAACGTGGACGGGACGGCAAAGGTGAATGTAAAGCGCGCCTTCACCATGGGCGGGCTGCTCTTCGGCCTGTATATGGCGATCGTCTTTCCCCTCGCGTGGACGCGGTTCACGCCGACCCTCAACATCGTCAAGGCCGTGCTGATCACGATCATCGGCACATCTACCCTGTCCTCCTCCATGTACAGCATCTATATCGCCTTCGGGAAAAAGGTCGGGCTTGCCATCAATGCCGGTCTGATCGCCGGTTGGAGCATCCTGATCCCGCTGGGCGTGATGGGGATGTGGACGCTCATGGCCTCGGTGCGTATCTATTTCGTCGCCTCCGGCATCATAGCCGCTATCGTCTGGAATGCCTACGAGAAATGGAAGGCGGTGCGGGCATGAGACAGATACTCGGCCGCAAGCAGACCAGCCATAACGACGACTGGAACTATGCCATGGCTCACATTGAGGAGCTGATCTCCCCAGAGGAGGTCAAGGACTACGCCGACGAGGCCCTGACGGAGATCCGGCGGGCGACGGACGGCAAAAGAGCAGCTTATGCCTACAGCGCGGGTAAGGACAGTATTGTCCTTGCCAATCTCTGTGAAAAGGCCGGTATCACCACCGGCTATTTTGCTTACTGCGATCTGGACTACCCCGCTTTCGTGGCATGGGTCAAGGAGCACAAGCCCGCCGGCGTCCAGATGATGCACACCGGGTATGGCCTCGATTGGCTGTACCACCATCAGAATCTGATCTTCGCCGAGGGAACCCTTGGGCAGCGGTGGCATCAAATCAGCCAGCGAGGCCCTTTCACTCAGATGTTCTTCGATAATCATCTGGATCTCCTGCTCATGGGGCACCGGACGATTGACGGAAATTTCTGCGGCTCTGACGGCTATATCCGAAAGAGCAGCGGGGAGGTCCGCTTTTCTCCGCTCCGGGCATGGCCTCATGAAGCCCTGCTCGGCTATATCCATTACAACAACCTTGCGCTGCCGCCGATCTACGGATGGAAAGACGGATGGGTGCAGGGGACGCACGCCTGGCCGGAACGCGAGTTCTGTAGCGAGGACATTATGAAGGGCTATCGGGAGATCTACGAGATCGACCCGTCAATTGTCCTGAACGCGGCAAAGAAGATTCCCAGCGCGCGCCGCTTCCTGGAGGGGGTGGGCGCATGAATATCACCATGATTCCGCTGGCGGAGCTGAAGCCGAATCCGCGGAATGTGCGCCTGCACTCTGCAAAACAGTTAGAAGAATACCGACGCTCGGTCGCAAAGTTCGGCCAGACCAAGGCTATCGTCTGTGACGAAAACAAAACAATCCTGATCGGCAACGGACTCTATGAGGCTATGAAAGCCCAGGGCATGACCGAAGCTGCCTGCTTCGTCAAAACCGGCATGTCCGAGAGCGACAAGCTCAAAATGATGATGGCCGACAACAAGGTATACTCTCTCGGCGTGGATAACCTGGACACCATCGAGGAAATCATTGCCGAACTCGGCGCCATGAAAGACTTCGATATTCCCGGCTATGATGCTGATCTTCTTGAAACGCTGACCTTCGAGCCGGACGATGCTGACGACTTCATGGGCGGCTATGGAATCCTGGACGAATCATCAAAGGCAAGCATGGAGCGTGCCGCCGAAAGATATGCCCAGGAAGAGGCTGAATTTGCCGCCACAGCGGAAAAATTGTCCGTTCCGAACCGGAATATGCCTGCCGGGGACAGGAATTTGCGCGAAGCTGCCCCAGGAACGACCGAGGAAACGCCGGGAAGAGCCCCCACGCCGCAGACCGATATAGTTACATCCTCGGAAGAAAAAGCCGAGGGAACGCAAGGAATCGCGTTGCAACGGCGCTTCCTTGTCTGCCCGAAATGCGGTGAGAAGATATGGCTGTGAAGCGCATCGAGGGCACGATCGACGTCGTGACCGCCGCACGGCAGCGGCTTCTCAACGTATTCTCCAATGGCGTCCCGGTATACATGAGCTTCTCCGCCGGAAAAGACAGCCTGTGCATGGCGCATCTGACATACAGCCTCATTCGTGAGGGAAAGGTCAATGCCCGGCAGCTTGTGGTTATCTTCATCGACGAAGAGGCCATCTACGACAGCATGTATCAAATGGCAATCCGGTGGCGGAAACGCTTTCTTGCCGTCGGTGCCGAATTCAGATGGTACTGCCTGCCGGTAAAGCAATCCAGCATCCTCAACTATCTGCAGTCCACGGAATCATGGATCACTTGGGAGCCAGGGAAAGAGGATTGCTGGGTCAGGCAGCCGCCTCCTTTTGCAATCATGCGCAGCCCGTATCTGGAATACCCGGGACAGATGAACTATCAGGACTTCTGCCAGACGATTTCCCGTGACGGCATCCAGATGGTTGGGCTGCGTGGCTCCGAATCCATCCAGCGGGCGGCGCTTCTGGCAAAAATCGCCCTTGGGAAGGGCGGGATTACCGGGAAGAACTGTCAGTACCCCATATATGACTGGCGGGATAGAGACATCTGGCTCTACATCAAGGAGCACAATCTGGATTTCCCGGACGCATACATACACCTGTTTCAGGTCGGAGTGCCAAAACGGCAGCTCCGGCTTTGCAATTTCTTCGGCTCCGAGGGCATTTCCGGCCTACGCTGGATCGCCGAGACAGATCCTCAACTATGGCAGCAGGTGGAAAAGCGCGAGCCGAACGCCTATCTCACTCTCCTGTATTGGGATAGCGAAATGTTCAAGCGCAGGACACGAAAGCGCCGGGAGCTGGAAGGCAGCGCCCCGCTGAAAGACTACAAGGCTGAGTGCAAGAAAATGCTCTTTACCGAGGCCGACAAGTATTTCAGTATAGACAGCATGAAAAGAGTTCACCGGGCATACCGGGCGTTCTACATCCGGAATAGCGGTGTCATGACCAATGAGCATTTCCGGATCATGCACGACGCCATCATAGCCGGAGATCCGAAGCTCCGATCACTCCGGGCGCTCTACACGACGGTCTACAAGGAGTATGCAGACCTCAGCCGTGCCACTTCCCCAAAGAAGGGGGGTGAACAGGCATGACAGAGGTTGATGTGTTCGGCCCGCTTGCCTCCCTGCAGTGGGTAGACCGCTCGATGCTCCACGCGAATGATTACAACCCGAACAAGGTTTCGGAAGAAAATTTGCAGCTGCTGGTGCAGTCGATCCTCACGAACGGCTGGACGCTGCCCATCGTTGTACGTCCGGACTTTACGATCATAGACGGCTTTCACCGCTGGACGGTTTCCGGACGGGAACCCCTGCTGTCCAAGCTCGGCGGCAAGGTGCCCGTGGTGATTGTCAACCATGAGAATGAGGCTGATGATATCTATGGCACCATTACGCACAACCGTGCGCGCGGCACTCATCTTTTGGAGCCGATGAAGGCCATTGTGAAGCGACTGATCGACGAAGGCAAGACCGTCGAGGAGATCAGCAAGCAGCTCGGCATGAGGCCGGAAGAAATCTTCCGCCTCTCTGATTTCTCCCGTGATGAATTTCTCGCCATGATGACGGATGGCGTTACAGGATATTCCCGCGCTGCCATCTACAAGGGCGTATAACAGATACGTGGGCGCTTGGGAGGCCGAGAACGGCTTCCCTCGCGCCTTTCTGCCTAACCAACGTGGATATAGACTGCTGGCAAAAACGCGAGGCAGGCCCGTTGCAACGGCTCTCAGTGGTAAACCAAGTAAAATGAGGTGGTGATGTGGCTGGGAAAGCGAATGCGCCGAACTGGAAGAAGATCAAGGCAGAATATCTCCGCGGTGGAACATCCTACGGGAAACTCGCACAGAAATACGGTATTCCCAAGTCCACAATAGCAGACAAAGCGAAGCGCGAGGGCTGGGGCGAAATACAGCAAGAGATATCGGACGAAACCCGGACAAAAACCGTACAGAAAATAGCCGAGCAAGAATCTGACCTTCTGGCTGAACTATCTGAAATGCAGGCAAAAGCAGCTAAAGGCCTGTATGAGAAACTCCTGAAGGAAATCAAGGAGTATCCGGACGGTGCTGGGACACGGATTGTACGCGAGACGGTAAAGGTCAAGAAGGTCGAATTGGACGGGGGCGAAGAGAGAAAAATCCCCCTCAAATCATCCATCACAACGGACTTTGAATCTGTTGTGAGGTCGCTTGCCACACTCGGAAAGCTATACGGCCTTGATGCAGGGACGATGCTGGCAAAGGAAAGACTTGATCTGCAATACAATTCGCATGAAGACGATAATCCGGAAGATGACGGATTCCTCGAAGCATTGAGCGGGACTGCTGCGGAGGACTGGGCCGATGAAGAAAGGTAAGCCCGTATTCAAATTCAAGCCGTTCAGTCTGAAACAGCGAAAAGTTCTGAACTGGTGGACGCCTGGAAGCCCGGTCAAAGATGCTGACGGCATCATTGCTGATGGAGCGATAAGAAGCGGCAAGACACTTTGTATGTCGCTGTCCTTTGTCTTGTGGGCAATGACCACATACAACGGTGAGAGCTTCGCTATGTGCGGCAAGACGGTGGGCAGTTTCCGCCGCAATGTCCTTTTCTGGCTCAAGATCATGCTATACGGGCGGGGCTATCATTGCGAAGAGAAGCGTAGCGATAACCTCGTCATTATTTCACGCGGGGACACCGAAAACTACTTTTACATCTTTGGCGGAAAAGATGAACGGTCGCAAGACCTGATCCAGGGCATCACGCTTGCGGGCGTTTTCCTTGATGAGGTCGCGCTTATGCCTGAATCGTTCGTCAACCAGGCTACAGGACGATGCAGCGTTGACGGCTCGACGATGTGGTTTAACTGCAACCCGGAATATCCGTCGCACTGGTTCAAAGTGAACTGGATCGACAAAGCCAAGGAAAAGGGCCTGCTGTATCTCCATTTTACGATGGACGATAACCTATCTCTGTCGGAGAAGATCAAAGAGCGATACAAGCGCATGTATACCGGCGTCTGGTATGAGCGCTTCATCCTCGGCCTTTGGGTGCTTGCTCAGGGACTTGTTTTCTCCATGTTCCAGGAGGCGATAGGAGACGCGCCGGAGAGAGAAGCGGAGAAATACTGTCTCTCAATCGACTATGGCACTCAGAACGCCTTTGCTGCGCTGCTCTGGGCCAAGTACGGGGATGTGTGGTGGGCAATCCGGGAGTATTACTACTCTGGCCGTGAGACCGGAATTCAGAAAACCGATGAGGAATACGCGGCGGATCTGGATAAAGCTTTTTCGGACATAACGCCGGGCGCAGCTCTTGAAACGATCATTGACCCGTCCGCAGCGTCTTTCATTGCTCTGCTGCGCAAGCGCAACGGCAGGTACAAGGTCATTCCAGCGGACAACGCCGTGCTTGATGGCATCCGCGAGACGGCTACGGCGATGAAAACCGGGAAAATCAAAATCAGCCGGCTTCTGACCGCATGGCGGAAAGAGGCTGAGGGCTACGTTTGGGACGAAAATGAAAAAGAGGATAAGCCTGTCAAGGTGAATGACCACGCCATGGATGCTACGAGGTATTTCGTCAAAACGAAGCACATCTGCCGGGTGAGGCGTGCGTACACATCAATTTTTGCGAGGTAATACTATGCTGACCTATGAAGATTTCTTGAAATGCGGAGACGATGAAGAACGCCGGAAGGCGTTTGTTTTGACCGCCATAAAACGGCATGAGAGCGACCCGCGCTTTCAGTACGCTGCTGATGCTCAACTCTATTATGACGGCGAGAACCCGACGATCAACCGCTATGAGAAAATCATCTATGACCTGACCGGGCGGGCACATGTCGATATGTGGACTGCCAACCACAAGATAGCCAGTAAAATCTATAAACGTGTAACGAATCAGGAGGTAGCATATCTTCTTGGCAACGGTGTGCGTTTCTCCGAAAAGGATACCAAAAAGAGACTCGGAAAGATGTTCGATAAGCGCGTCATGCAGGCCGCGTTATATGCACGCATTGCTGGCGAGGCATACGGATTTTGGAACAATGACCACTTGGAAATTTTTCGACTCCGAGAATATGTCCCGCTGCCGGGAGAGGAAACCGGGCTGCACATGGCCGGCATTCGCTTCTGGCGGCTCGCGCAGGATAGACCGCTCCGCGTAACGCTTTTCGAGATGGACGGCTATACCGATTACATCCAGCGCAAGGGCGAGGATATGTCTATACTCTCAAAGAAAAGGCCGTACAAGGTGATCGTGAGCCGGACAAAGGCTGAGGGCGAACAGGTGATCGGCAGCGGCAACTATGACGGATTTCCCATTGTTCCCATCTATGCGAATGAGGAACACAAGTCATCCCTCAACGGAAACCGCAACACCATCGATGCTCTGGACATTGCCAGATCTGGCATGGTCAACAATGTGTCGGAGGGCGCTCTGATCTACTGGATCCTCACCAATTGCCAAGGCATGGATGATTTGGACGATGCGCAATTCATCGAACGGCTGAAAACCATGCATGTTGCCCACGCGAATGGTGATGCTGGCGCGAAAGCGGAGGCACATACCATTGAGGCCCCTGTTGACAGCTCAAAGATAACCATTGATGAGCTGAAAGCTGGCCTGAACGAAGATTTCCAGTCTTTCGACTATAAATCAGCGTCTGCTGTCGCTGGACAGACGGCCACAGGTATACTTCTGGCGCAGGCCGACCTTGATCTGAAATGCGATATCGAGATTGAACCGCAGGTAACAGAGTTTATCGTCAATATCCTGTCCCTCGCCGGGATTGACGATGAACCGACCTATAACAGAAACCGGTTTATCAACAAGCTCGAGGAAACCCAGTCGCTGATTATGCAGGCCCCGTATTTGGATGATGAATACATAACAAAGGCAATCCTCGCCATCAACGGCGATATTGACATGTTCGATGATCTCATGAAAAGAAAGGTTGCGGAAAACGCCACCCGGCTCAGAGAAGCCGAGAGGCGTTTGAAGGAATTGGAGGGACAGAATGGACGAGGAAACCAAGAAAATTCTGACGGGAATGGGGATTCCGACAGAGCAGATTGAAGAACTGGTCAAGGCTACTCAGGAGGCAATAGCCGCCGCAGCAAGCATGATAGCGGATTTTGCGGCCTCTATTGCTGACGCGATCTCTAATCTGATGCCCGATATTGTCGAGGAAATAGAAAGGGCCATAGCTGAGAATACAGACAATTCTCGCAGGCAATGGAAGCCCGTCAAGAATACAATTCCGTACCACCAGACCGTGACTCGCCGAGTGATACCCCGTGCAAGGAGCTGTTGCTGAATGGCTGATAAAGCACATGAAATGACCGATGCCATGCTTGACGAGCTGGAGCAGCGCATAGCCGAAGAATACGCCAAGGCGTCCCTTGAAATGCAGAAAAAGCTCCGGGAATACATGGAGAGTTTTGCAGAGCAGGAGGCCGCGCAGCGTGCTCTTCTTGATGCGGGAAAGATCACACAGAAAGACTTTGACAACTGGCGTATACGTCACGAAATGATGGGCAAACGTTGGGAGGCTATGGCCGACGTGCTCGCACAAGACCTCCAAAACGCCCGTGAAATCGCGCTCAAAATAGCCAGTGGGAAAATGCCTGACATTTACGCCTTGAATGGCAACTATGCAACATGGCAGATCGAACATGACGGCGAGATCGACACAGGATTTACGCTCTATAACCATGATACCGCCGAATTCCTTCTGGGGGGACACAGACAGCTCATGCCACCGCCTGGGCCGCGCAGAGCCGCGGAGATTGCCGCCGGGGGAATGCAGTGGGACAAGCAGAGAATCCAGAGCGCTGTGCTGCAAGGCATCCTTCAGGGCGAAGGCCCCTACAAGGTGGCGGAACGTCTTCGGAATATTGCCGAGATGGGCTATAACGCCTCTGTCCGGTATGCCCGCACTCAGGGAACCAGTGCTCAGAACGCAGGAAGATATGACAGTTACCGCAGAGCGCAGAAACTGGGCGTGGAGCTGACAATCGAATGGCAGGCCACGCTGGACAGCAGAACCAGACACACCCACCGCATGATGCACGGGCAGCGCCGAGAGGTTGACGAGCCTTTTGAGGTAGACGGCATCAAAATTCTGTATCCGGCTCAATGCGATGGGCCAGGATCGTCCGACATCCCCCAGCACATGATATGGAATTGCCGCTGCACTCTCCTTGCCTGGGTGAAAGGCTATGAGGGTGACACTGTGAAAAGCTCTCCAAAAATGGGCGGCTTGAGCTTTGAGGAATGGCTGAAAGCCACGCCGGAATCGAGGAAAATCCATGTCTGATTTTGAAATACGAGTGGTAGACCACAGCGGGGAAGTGCTGAAGGAGCTTGACGCCAAAATAGAGCGTATCCTTGAAGCCTGGGGGCAGCAGGGCGTGAGTTATGTGAAACAGGTCATCACGGCGGAAAGCCGTGTGGACACCGGCGCCATGAGGAACAGTTTCAGCCACCAAGTCGATGCCGGGGAAAACGTCGTCTATGTTGGGACGAATAATGAGTATGCGCTTTACCATGAGTACGGCACTGGCATATACGCAGACAACGGGAAGGGTCGACAAACACCCTGGGTATACCAGGATGCGCATGGCGAGTGGCACAGAACGCGCGGCATGAAGCCGATCCACATGATCAAAAACGGCATTGGGCATCATGTCAATGATTTCAAAAAGATAGCCGAGGACGAGCTGAAAAAATAGCAACTATCCGGAGCCCCCGGACGGTTGCTATTTCTTTCGCACCACATAGGTAAGAACACATTTCAAGCCCCATGCTCACGTCGCCAAATGGTTTGGCACCGGTTTTGTAATCCGGCAACCGCAGTTCGATTCTGCGCGTGAGCTCCATCGGTAAAGACCGCGAAGAACAGCGGTTTTTATATATAACAATCGTGGGCGAAGAACAGCCCCCAAAGAAAAGGAGATTGTGTCATGGCACTTAAACGCGAATTTCTTGCTGCTCTCGGCATCGAAGAGAGCAAGATCCAGCCCATCATCGATGCACACATCGAGACGGTGGACGCGCTGAAGAAAGAGCGCGACACCTACAAAGCCGAAGCTGACAAACTCCCCGGAGTACAGGCGGAGCTTGAAAAGGCACAGGCAGCCGCGAAGGACAGCGGCAAGTACGACAAGCTCAAAGAGGAGTATGACGCCTACAAGGCCGGCGTCGAGAAGGAAAAGGTACTGGAAGCGAAGCGCACTGTCCTGCGCGAGATTGCCAAGGATGCTGGACTTTCTGAGGCTGGCATTGCGAAGGCTGTCAAGTACCACGACTTTGACAGTCTTGAGCTTGACGAGAAGGGCGCGGCTAAAGGAAAAGCCGCTATCCTCAAAGGCCTCCAGGAAGAGTGGGCTGACTACGTGCAGACCACCGAGACCAAGGGGGCAGATATCGCCACGCCGCCCGCGACCGGCGGCACCAGCAGAAAGACAGTCGATGAGATCATGGCAATCAAGGACGATGCGGAGAGACAGACTGCAATTGCCCAGAATCTTGACCTCTTCGGCGCCTGATGAAAGGAGATAAACAATGGCAACCAATGTAACTACTGCTGCTGAAACCAATGTCATTACCACTGCCCAGATGGTAAAAGCCCGCGAGATCGATTTCGTCCGGAAGTTTACCGGCGAGGGTCTCAAAAAATTGCTCGAAGTCATGGGCGTTACCCGTCAGATCGCCATGATCGACGGCACCAAACTGTACTACTATGTCACCACCGGCACCCTCCAGAGCGGTCTTGTCA
>Ga0326512_10003766_pt1 | contig 11066 bp, 21 predicted proteins | sample 1_2617_0518_D_FD_203652 | JGI IMG/M metagenome (GOLD analysis project Ga0326512, IMG submission 203652) | Bovine rumen microbial communities from UC Davis, California, United States - 1_2617_0518 | ecosystem: Host-associated > Mammals > Digestive system > Stomach > Rumen | place: USA...
ACTATTCTTCATCATTCATAACCCAATCTCTGAATTCTTCCCAATCTGCACTTGGTTTAATCTGTTTAATCCATCTGAAACATCTTCTTATCCTCTCTTGTTTATCCTCTCTCTCCTCATCATACATCCTTTCCCAATACTCCCATTGAATCTTAGCCTCTTTTAACTCATCCTGTATTTTGAAGAACTCCTGTAAATGCTGATGCTCTTCCTTTGTCATAGATTCAGATTTTTCTAATTCTTGTATCCTTAATTTTAACTCCCTATTCTCTTCTATAAGAGATTGTTTATTAGTAATAAGATGGTACATACCATCCTCTCTATAAACCTCTCAACGTTTAATCATTCTATCCACCAATTTGTTATCGTCTGGATTCTTACCTAAATACGTTAATAACGCTCTCTTTGTCTCAAATTGCATTTCCCTAATTAAAAACTAAAAATAAGGTATTTTGTGCCTTGTTGGTTATACCCAAAAAAATATAGATTGCAAGTGAAAATAAGGTATTTTTTACCTTGTTGATTTTCCAAAAAAATAGCGAGTGAGAAGTAGTAATAATTTTCACTTCTCTGCGATTTGGGGGGTGGGGGTTCTTTCTTAGGCTTCACGTCTAACGTTTACGCTTGCGTGGTGCTTCTATCCATTGCGTTGCATGATAGAATTGAAAATTGAAAATCAGAATTGCATATTTTTTGAAGAGTTTTACCAGTTCTAACCGTTATAGATTTTAAAATCTGAAGCGTAAAGTAGCAATACTGAAGAGTTGCAAGATTTTGCTTCTTTTTGTTTATAAGTATCTAAAATATAACGTAAAGTACAATGCTATTAATTTTGAATTGTAACATGATATAGTAACATGTACTTATATGTTGTTATTATAGTGTAACGTTATAGTGTAAAGTTTTAAAAAAAGTCTGACTATAAACTACTATAGTATAGTTATTTTTTATAGTGTTACAATTATGTAGTTTTTTGTATATCATGTTTGATTTTGCTTCAGATTTTGCTTCAGATTTTTTGCTTTTTTTAAAATTCTGAGTTTTTGCTTCTGAATTATGCAAGTTCTGAACTATTGTTTTTTTCTTACAAAAAAAAGTACAAAATTATTTGCATTTTTTTTAAAAATGAGTATATTAATAACGTAACAAAAAGAAGCCGTTGCTATTAATAGCTTCTAGTTGCTATACTATAATTAATATAGTGACTTGTTACTGACTAGTTCTAGTACTTAGTACATTATAGAATAACTCAGTAACTAGCTATAAGTTTATCCAAGCGTTATAGTATATAGTCGACTTGTTTATATGTTATGTAGTCAGTACTTAGTACTGTTAAGGATTGCATGATATACTAACAGTATAGTAAACAAGTTAAGAAAAAAATCTGGCTTGAATTGCTTCAAGTCGTGCTGTTCTTTACAATACATGTTGGATAGATACTTGTACTCAGATACTACTTAGTAGTACACTTGTAAAGCTAGACTATAGTAATGTAGCTAGAAGAAGTACAAGGTATTCCAGGAAGTTTTTAAAAGTCAATTTTTGCTAGTTGTGAATATTAATTTTCTTAGGTTCTACACTTATAAGTAACTTATTAATTTTTATTCATAACCAACCTAACCATGAAAAACTACATAAAAACTACTACTTCTATTTTTGATAGAATTCTGAATTGAGATTTTTCAGAAGCTTTGCAATCTCAAGTAAAACGGGCAAAAACATGTTGCAAAAACATAAACTCAGAAGATGAACTTGAAGTTTTTCAATACCAATTCTGAAGCCTTGTAGAATTATGCAAGTTCTACATTAATAACTAACCACACGCAAAAAACTACCAATTCATAACTAGCAAAAATGGACTTTTAAAAAGTCTAACCATTTTTTTATTCTTTTTTTCATACTAACCATGAAAAACTACACTTTAGAAGAGTTGCTAGCTACTCAAAAAGCTAGAAAAATCTTAGATGAAAATCTAAGTAACTACAACAGTGAAGATTATGTATATGCTGTTATGGAATACGCATATTGACACTACAACGTAAACAAAAAAGCTACAATCTACACTTTTGATGAACTAGAAAATGCAATCCAGGACGTCGAAGATGATAGGTACACTATCTATGGTGATATTGAAGCATATCATGATAGCTGTGATGAAACGCTAGAATTCTGATGAAACGACTTCATAGAGCGTTATTTTGATTACGATAGCTTCCATAGAGACTGTGATTTTGACGTTACTGAAACTTCAAACTGAGTAGTTATTTGTAACTATTAATTTTTTATTTTCACTAACCAAAAACAACCATGAAAAAACTGATTGACTGTTACTGTCTAGATGAAGAGACTAAAAAAGAACTAGAACTTGAAGATGAAAAAGAATACCTACTTTTTGAGTGAGACTGTGATAAGATGATTTTTCAAGAAGATTGAGAAGTTACTGAGTATGTGGACTTTTTTTGATATAACGACTTAGTTATTACTGATTGAGCTGTAGAACATGAAGAAGAGTTGCTAGAGTTCTTCGAAAATGATGAAAATTGGATTTCTTTTGAAGAACAAACATGGCAAGCCTTCAATGAGTACAACTGACTAAAAATAGCATATAGATGATGAGTTGGATATGTATACCACTTGTATTACTACAACTTCAAAAACTAACATTTATTTACTAACCAATTAATAACCATGCACGAAATAAGAAAAAATCGTTTATACAACGAAGAAAATCCAATTAGTAAAGAAGAGCTTGATATTCTTTGCTTCGAAGATGATTTTTGAAGAGTTTACGATATTCTATACGATAATTCAGAACTAGAAGATATTGTAGAGTACTCTTCAAAAGTGGACTTTTTGAGTATCTGAGAGAGTATACTTGAAAATCCAAAAAACAAGGACTTCTTCAAAAAGCTATATGAAGAGAGCTGAATTATTATAGCTTCAGATAGAGAGTTAATAACACTATGAGTGATAACTCAATATCACAACTATAATTGACTAGACTATTAATTTTATCTTAACTAACCACTACTAACCATGTCAAAAAAAGAAAAAACCATGAGATACTACTTCAAAAGGTATCTTCTAGCTTGTGATTACACTGAATTTGTAGAGTGACTTGATAAGTACTTCAATAGAAGTGAGATTGACGCTATTGCAAGCTATCTATTCGAAAAAAGCATGAACTTGTGATATACTCAAGAAGATGATGATGAGATTATAGAAAAAGCTATCAAAAACATTGAAAAATACTGATTTTGATACAACTGTTACACTATTTAATTCACTAACCAATTACTAACCATGAGACATATTACTAACAAAAGCTGTGAAGCTTTTAAAAACCAAAAAAACTTCAGACTATCCAATTCTGAAGTAACTACAAAAGAAGATGATACTTGTATCTTAACTAGATACTACCTACACTGAAACAAAATTGCTGAACTTTACAATCGAAAAAAAGATAACAAAAAACAACTATACATAAGTAACTGTGGATATGAAACAAACGTAACAAAAGAACGCTTGAACTGAATTCTGAACCTATTTTGACTAGGTGGCATCTATCAAAAAAACTTCACTCGATACATTGAAACAAAAGATGAAGTAACTACCTTCCCTTCATGAAAAAATGAAGCCTTCTGATTTATCCTATAATTAATAACTAACCATGAAAAACCTTGAAAAAATATATCACTGAGAGACTTCAGATGATATAAAAACCTTATGAGAGTTACTACAAGAAGTCATTGAAAAAGATGATGATAAGTGGTACTCAATCCATGAATTCTTATTAGAGAGTACTGAAGAAGATAGAAAAAGAATAGAAGAAAAACTGACTGATGAAGATAGTAAACAATTTTTTAACTATATGGACTGATACACTTTTGTGAATAAAGATGAAGTCTATATGGCTTGCTGTGAATATTATGAAAAAAGCATGAATAGAAGTATTAGTATGTGAGAGTGCTGAGATATGTATGAAGTAGCTGATTACTATATGAGTGAACGCTGATTGAATTTTGAAGATGAAGAAGAAAAAGAAGATTTACCTTTTTAACCATAACTAACCATGATATATACTAACCGATGAGACATTGTAAACTACTTCGATTATATGTACGAAAAAAAATGATGAGACTGTATAATAAAGGAGTGAAGTTTACTAGATAATAGAGTATACTACTGAGACTGATTGAAGTATACTGTGATATTAGAAAAACCACTATGAAGTAACTGTAGTGGCTGTACTATAAGAAAATACATAAAACTACCTAAGAAGTATGAAGATTACTTCTTCGAAGATTTTTAATTAATAACCATAACTAACCATGAAAAACTTATATGTTGTAGAGACATGAAGATGAGTACGAGCTGAGTGTCGACTAAGAAAATATGCTGAACTACAAGCTGAAGAATACCTAAATAACTACTGATGAACTGTAAGATTATATCATTACATAATAGAAAATCCCGATATACGATACCAATGTGAAGATTGAGAGTTATGCTTCTATATAGATGATAACTATTTACATGAAGATGAACGAGAAGATTACTGATTATGAAGAACCTTAATAAAAAAAATAGAAAAACCTATTTTAGATTACTAACCAATTACAACCATGAAAACACCACAATTAACACCTAAAGAAAAAAAAGAGCTTGAAGAAAGATTTAATAAATACGATAAGAATCCACATATTGACTATAGAATTATTGCCTTTGAACTTGCTAAAGATTACAGAAGACTTGCTAAAAAATGCAAGAAACTTGAAGAAAAACTAAATTTTTAACCCTTACCAATTACAACCATGAAAAATACATACCTTGTAGTTATAGACTTTTTAGAGAGTAAAGAAGAACTTGCACCTAGCATTTACTGATTTACTGAAAAAGAAAAAGCAATTAATTTTGCAAAAGAACAAATAGACTACCGAAGAAAAATCTATGAAAAAGAAAAAAACTTCTTCATGAATTTTTTTCAGTGAATATATTATGTCCCTTGAATTCTAGATATAAGAGTCAGAGAGATACCTATGGACTTCTATATATCAAACAAGGACTACCAAAAACATGCTAACTGTCTAGCAAAATAATTTATTTACTAACCAAAAACAACCATGAGACTAACCAAACAATTAAAAGAATATTTACAATGATTTGATTTTTATAATACTTTTGAAGTAGCAAATACTATTGCTGATTATGTAGAAAAAAAGCATAAAGATAACAGAGAGATAAAAGATGAATATCGAGAACTTGCAGAAAGATATATTAAAGAAGAACAAATGTACTTAGAAGATGAAGAACGAACGTGGAAATGGATTATAGAAGAGTTTAAAGAAAAACACAAACAAGAAAAATTGAAGAGTTTACTCGAAGAAGTAAACAACACCTATTGAACTTGACTAGATGAAGATACTTTTAGAAAACACATGATAGATAAAATCTATAATCATTGGAATGTAAACCATCATGAAGCTGAAACAATATATGAAGAATGCTGTTTTATCCATAACAAAAAATAACCATGATAGATATAGACTTATTTAACAAAGAACAACGACCATTTAATTACGATTTTGATTGCTTAGAACGATGAGAATATTTATACGAAACATGAAAAATAGATTTCTCAGATGAACAATACGAAGCACGAGTAGATGAACAGATAGAAAAAGAATTAGAAAAAGCCGACTACTAAAGCCGACTTCTTCACTAACCACGTTTTTCACTAACCATGAAAAACTAAAAGCAACCATGATTGCAATTGACTTATAATTTTATTTAATTAAAAAGCAAATGATTTTATTTATAAAAAAAGATACAAATGCCAGTGATAAAAACACTACCTAGTACAGATAGAGAAGAGCTAAGAGACCATAGAGATAACACTTCAAAGCTGATGATAAAAACTTATAGCTTGAGACAACTATCTTATATGGACTGAATAGATACTAGAACTATCAAAAACTCATGAAGATATATACCAGTCAGAGTAGATACTTGAGAGAGTTTATATAGATTTAAAAGATGAGAAGCCAAAAAACCCTACATGATAAGATATATCAGATTAGATGAGATAAGATTTATCTTTAATAAAAGGACTAAGAAGACTCTTAGTATAGATTAGAAATAAGAATAAAAATGGTTAGACAATACCTAGTTATTCATGCTAGGTATTTTTTTATTTTTCATTGGTATTTGTGTATAATATAATATTTATATTATAACCAACTGAAAAATGGAAATTACAAATGAATTACTTTTCAAACGAAAAGAACGAATGCTGAATAAACAATTCAGTATTAACACTATTCAAAATTATGAAACAGATTTAAAACTGTTTATTAATTATCGAAGATTAAAAAACAAAGGTAAAACAATTGAAAGCTGAGATTTAACAATGATAGAAATTGAAGAACGAAAAACATATCTATCAAAGATTAAAACACCACGCAATTCAATTTACTATACGGTTAGACCTACAATTTCACCACAAACTATTCAAGGAAAAATTACTGCGATAAAATCTTTTCTAAAATATCTGAACTATTACTATGATACTTGAATAGATTATAGGAAAATAGAAACAAAAAAAATAAAATCTGATTACATTGAATGTATTACTGAAAATGAATTCAGACTTTTTATGAACTTTATTTGAGATTACGAACAGTATAAGATAAACTGATTAAGGAGTCAATTACTTGTGAATATAGGTTATACTAGCTGATTAAGATTAAGTGAGATGTTAAACTTGAAAGTAAAAGATATACAAGAAAAAGAAAAAAGAATAATCTGAAAGTGAAACAAAGCTAGGCGAGTATTCTTTACAGAATCTACTGAAAAACTTTTAGAGAACTACCTAGAAGAAAGAGAAAAACCTATACCACGAACATGAAAAAAAGAAAACTATTCAGATTATGTTTTTATTTCTCATAATAGCTGATACGATTTCTGAAAACCTATAAAGAAAAATACAGTATGTGAGAGAATAAAAAAGTATTCAGACTTATTAAATATTTGAAAAAGAATAACAGTTCATAGTTTAAGACATTCATACGCTACAAGATTAATAGAAAGCTGAATGAATATAAGAGAGATACAAGAATTACTCTGACATAAAGATATACAAACAACAGAATGATACGTCCATGTATTAAAATCAAATCTACAAAAAAAAGTTAATGAAATTTTTGATTAAAAATCATAGGTAAAAATCAGACTTTTAGAAATGATAGTTAAGAACTGATAAACTATCTATTGATTTTTTCAAAAAATCATTATAATACCACCATCTTTAAAGGCACTATCTATTGATAGCTGAACGGTAGGAACGAACGATACGAACCTATAAGGTCGTGGGTTCGAATCCCACCCCTCCCAAGTTATATAACTTGAAAGGTCGGTTATCAAAAAGATAATCGACTTTTTCTTTACTGACATGAAGAGAATTGTGGAGTCGTGCCTTTGAACGATAAAAAGGATACGACAACACACGATTAAGTAGAAAGGGTTTAATTAGTTGTGTTGTAATGGGAAGAGTCGTATCGCCCAAAGCAACACACTTAATTAAACTCTTTTTCAAAAGCGAAAGCGACCACATGATAAGTGGATAATGATAGTAGAGTTAGCGAGTGTGTGCTTAAAACTCTACTTTTATTTTTATAACGAAGAAGAAGATGAAGATTACAATTGACGATGTTATAGAGTTCATCATTAAAAACTCTGAAGAAACTGAACGAATGGATAAAATTAACAAGATTACATTTCCATTCACTAGCAAGTATGAGAGATATATTAGCAAGAAAACTAAAGACACAATTCGAATCTGATGAAGCTGATACCAACCATCTTATGATGATATGAAAGATTTTATAGAGAGACCAGATGATTTACTCTTAAACTGAAAATAAGATGAGAGGTTCAATAACTTTATTTGAAGACCAATACCAATTCTTCAAGGAACTAAAATCAAAAAGGTTATTGGTAGCATTCGTTGAATTTATGTTCGAAGATATAGAACCAGAATGATTAAGTTGAATAGAAAAAACTGTCTTCAATTCTCTAAGAATTCGTATGGAAAATCAGAAGAAAAAATCATTGGCGTGAAAACAAAGCCATTGAGGCTGAAGACCAAGAAACAATAGTTCAGAATTAGACACAGAAAACAACACAAAAACAACAGAACAAACAACAGAATGAACAACAGATAAACAAGAAGTAGAAGTAAAAGATAAAGTAATAAAAGAAAATAATAAAAGAAAATATTTGGATTATGTTTATCTGTCTGATGAAGAATACAAGAAGATACAAGATAGATATGGTATCAGAGTATTACATGAATTTATAAGGAGAGTTGATAATTGGATATGAGAGAAACCAAATTCTAAGAATAGACAATGAAGAGACCATTATAGAACTATTCTAAATCGAATAAACAAAGAATGAATCAAAGAATTACCAACTAAACAAGAGAATGAAAGCTGAATTTATGATTTGCCTTTTTAACTCTTAACCCTTAAACAAAATGAAAAATAGATTTGATGAAAGGGTTATGTTAGAAAGAAAAATCCTCGCCAGTTTGATTCAAGATTACGATGGATTGATTGATAGCTTAGATATAGATATTTGAGATTTCCAACCTAAACATAGAGAGATATTAAAAGCTATGAAAGAGACACAATCTAACGACCCAACAATAATTGCCAGTAAAACACAAAATGTATCAATTGATGAGATTCGAGATATTACAACAGAGATATTTACAGCCAATCAAAACGATTTCCAATGATACATAGAGAGCTTGAAGGAGATGATAACTAGAGAAACTTTAGAGAATAAGATAAACAACATCTCTATAAAGCTGAAATGATGAGTGAGTTTAGACAATATCTATCAAGATATTTGAGATTTGAAAACAGACAAGATAGACGTTTCAGATTGAGAGGTATTGTATGAACTACTACAAGAGATTAGTTGAGAAAAAGAAGTAAAGATTATCCCTACATGATACAGAGATTTAGATAGTTTGGTATGATGATATGAACCATGACAAGTTATAGTGATATGAGCTAGACCATGAGTATGAAAGTCAATGTTCGCTATAAATCTGATGAATAACAACATAATGAATTGAGAAAAAGTGGCATTGTTTAGTTTAGAGATGGATAGAAAGCAGGTTTATAGAAGACTATTAGCAATGAATAGTTGAGTGAGTGTATGGAAATTAAAACACAAAGCTGAATGAGAGGCACTAGATAGAGTTCAGAAATGATTTCAGAGGTTAGAACAACAAGCAGAGAATACACAGATATTTGATAACGTTCATTCAATAGCAGATATAGAAAGAAAAATCAGATTTCTAGTTCATAAGTATGGAACGTCAATTGTTTATATCGACTACTTACAACTAATCAAGAATCCACAAATTAAAAACAATCCTATTGAGGCACTAACAGATATGTCGCAGAGATTAAAGCAACTCGCCTTAGAATTAAAGATTACCATTGTGGAGTTATCACAATTAAACAGAGAGGCAGCCAACAGTGTAATCAAGAAGGCAAGTCAATTAAGAGGTAGTGGTTCAATAGAGCAAGACGCAGATATGGTATGGATATTAGACAGTGAACAAGAATGAGAGATTACTGTATCAGTTCAGAAATGTAGAGATGGTAGAATGTGAGACGTACAGTTAAAACAAACGTCTGACATCATGTATATATCAGATTTATCAAAACCTTTTTAACCTTTTACAAAAAGAAAAATGGCTAGACAACATTACTGACACTATCAAGACGCTTACGATGTCGATTGGCAACGTGAGGCACAAAAGTGAAATTACATAGTAGGGAATGATTCTGAATGATATAGATATGCAGTTCATAACATAGTAGACGAAACTGAACCGTTATATCATGACGAATCAGAGGCTTGGAATGGCTTGTATGAACACCTACTAAGTATAGACGCACCTTTAGATTATTTACCTACTTATGAAGAATTAAGAAAATGAATGTAGATACTTATAGGAAAGTTCTATTGCTACATGAGGTAGCTAAACAGAATAGATTAATAGAACTTAGACTTAAAATGCAAAAAGCAAAATCTGAACGAATTAAAAAGCAGTTTCAGAAAATGATAGACAACCTATCTAAATAACATTTATCTTATAAAGCAAACTAACAATGAAAACTAACAAATTAATGCTTATTCAAGCAAGTCTAAAAGCACCTAAGAATCAAAGGAATGCTTTTGGGAACTACAACTATCGTAGTTGTGAAGATATATTAGAGGCAGTTAAGCCTTTACTATACGATACACAGACTACTCTTACTGTTTCAGACGATATAGTAGAGGTTGGTGGTAGAATCTATGTAAAGGCAACAGCTACATTAAAAGATTGTGAAACGTGAGAAATTATAGAACAGAATTCAGCTTATGCTAGAGAATCAGAATCTAAGAAATGAATGGACGATTCACAGATTACATGAGCTACAAGTTCTTATGCTAGAAAGTATGCGTTGAATGGACTATTCTGTATTGATGATGTAAAAGACGCAGACGCTACTAATACACACTGAAAGGAAGAAAAAGCTACAAAGAAATCTGAATCTAAAGAGAATCCTAACTGATGGTTTCAGAAAGCATCTACTAACAAAGAGTTTATGGAGAAATGTATGGACGAAGATAACTTTATCAGAACTATTAAATGAAAGTATGATGTGGACGATATAATAGAACAGCAGTTAAGAGAGGCTTATAGAAATCTTATGTGAAAGAATGAAGATACTATTGAGCTACCTTTCGAATAAGAGGACTAAGTTCCTACAATATTAGTGATTAGTGAACCAAACACTTTAAAATGCCAGAGGTTGTTGGTAGCAAACTAACTAAACTCCCAATCAGAAAAATATATCTCACCTGCAACCTCCTATTTATTCTTAATAAAACAACATGACAAACACAAACTTACAACTTAATGGATTAAATGAATCAGTTAATAACTGAAAAAATGATAAAAAAATCAGAATTATATCTATTGTTATTATGGCAATTGT
>Ga0326512_10003769_pt1 | contig 11059 bp, 7 predicted proteins | sample 1_2617_0518_D_FD_203652 | JGI IMG/M metagenome (GOLD analysis project Ga0326512, IMG submission 203652) | Bovine rumen microbial communities from UC Davis, California, United States - 1_2617_0518 | ecosystem: Host-associated > Mammals > Digestive system > Stomach > Rumen | place: USA: California...
TCTTGGCCTTGGCATAGCCTTTGCCCAGCAGCTTTTCTTTCTCGTTGAACTTTATCTTGTAAGGCTTTTTCGCCATGTTCCACGTCGAGTTGCCGCGTCCTCTGATGGATACCGAGTCGTAGTGCGTCACAAGTCCGTCCTCGTCGACGTAGTGCAGCTTGCAGTATTTATACACCTCTTTGCTGGTGATGCCCTTGCCGTCGAACGTCTCGACATAGACGGTCGGCAAATCCGTCTTGAGCGCATAGTCCTGTGCGCTGCCCAGCAGCATGCTCATGAGTGTACTGAGAAGTAAGATTGTTCGTTTCGTCATAAGAATTTAGTCTAATTTTGTTTTGGTAGAGACGTCACTGTGCGACGTCTCTACTTCTGACTGCAAAAATACATAAAAATTGTGATAAATATACTATTTTCATGGCTATTTAAAAAGATTTCCATATATTTGTCGAAAAAATTTATCTTTCTAAAAAACTATCATAATGAGTAACAATCAATTAGTTCTGAATGCCAATCCTGTAGTGGCCTATCTACAGAAACCTGCGGCTGAGTTGACCAAGGCAGACATCGTAAAGTATGTGTGCGAGAATGAGATTTGCATGATAAACTTTATGTATCCTGGTGGGGATGGAAAACTGAAGACACTCAATTTCGTTATCACTAATTTAGATTATCTTGACACGATACTGACTTGTGGAGAGCGCGTCGACGGCAGTAGTCTGTTCTCGTTCATCCAGGCCGGTTCGAGTGACCTTTATGTCTTGCCCCGTTTCCGCACGGCATTTCTCGATCCTTTTGCCGAAATCCCCACGCTGTCGATGTTATGTTCGTTCTTCGACAAAGACGGACAGCCACTGGCCAGTGCACCGGAGCAGACGTTGCGCAAGGCTTCGGAGGCTTTCACCCGCGTGACTGGCATGCAGTTTGAGGCAATGGGCGAGCTGGAGTATTACGTAATCTCCGCAGACGAAAACGTGTTTCCTGCTGTCGATCAGCACGGCTATCATGAGTCGGCTCCTTATGCCAAGACCAATGCGTTTCGTGCTATGTGCATGAAGTATATTGCCCAGACAGGTGGACTCATCAAGTACGGTCACTCTGAGGTAGGCAACTTCACGCTCGACGGACTGACCTACGAGCAGAACGAGATCGAGTTCCTGCCAGTGCCTGTAGAACAGGCTGCCGACCAGCTGATGCTGGCCAAATGGGTGATTCGTAATCTGGCTTACGAGGAAGGCTACGACGTGACCTTTGCACCGAAGATTACCACGGGCAAGGCTGGCAGCGGACTGCATATCCACATGCGCATGACCAAGGATGGCCGCAACCAGATGCTGTGCAATGGTGTGCTCAGCGAAGATGCCCGTCGCATGATAGCTGGTATGATGAATCTGGCTCCGTCGATCACAGCCTTTGGCAACAAGAATCCTACCAGTTACTTCCGTCTGGTGCCTCATCAGGAAGCACCTACCAACGTGTGCTGGGGCGATCGCAATCGTTCGGTTCTTGTGCGTGTGCCGCTGGGCTGGGCTGCAGGTGTCGACATGTCGGCAATGGCCAACCCACTGAAGGCTGAAGAACAAGACAAGGAAAAGCACGATGCTTATATCACGCAACTCACCTCAAACAAGCAGACCGTTGAGATGCGCTCGCCCGATGGTTCAGCCGATTTATATCAGCTGTTGGCCGGCCTGTGCGTAGCTTGTCGTCACGGCTTCGAGATGGCCGATGCGCTTGAGGTGGCCGAACGGACCTATGTCAACGTGAACATCCATGATGTACAGAATGCCGACCGACTGGCACAGCTTGCCCAGTTGCCCGACTCGTGTGTCGCCTCTGCCGATTGCCTGGAGCGCCAACGTCAGGTGTTCGAGGAGTATGACGTTTTCTCTCCTGCTATGATCGATGGTATCATTGCACAGCTGCGGACATTCGACGATTGCTCACTGCGCAGTGATGTCGAGGGAAATCCTGATGCCATTCAGCAGCTTGTCAATCGCTATTTCCATTGTGGATAAATCTATCAATGTAACAAAAAAATGGCAGTCGCAATTATGTGGCTGCCATTTTTGGTTCTATAGCTTTGTTGCTGATTATATCTTCATGAATTCCTGCATGAATTCGCCGAGCCGTAACAGACCGTAGCCGCCGTGGATGCAGGATAGCTCATCGTACTGCTGAACACTGTCGGGCTCAATACCTTTATAATATATAAGGAAGGGTACAGGCTCGTTGACGTGGATGCGAAGCTCGACAGGCGTGGGGTGGTCGGGGAGCACAGCCATGCAGACAGGCTTGTCCATCTGCTCGATGGCTTCGTAGACGGGGCGGATGAGTCGCTGATCCAGGTAGTTGATGGCACGCAGCTTCAGGTCGAGGTCGCCGTCATGGCCTGCCTCGTCGGTTGCTTCGACATGCACGAACACGAAGTCGTCCTTCTTGAGTGCCTCGATGGCAGCCTGTGCCTTGCCCTCGTAGTTTGTGTCGGCCAGCCCAGTGGCTCCGGGCACTTTGATGATGCGCAGTCCGGCATAGCGGCCAATGCCCTGGATGAGGTCGACAGCCGAGATGACAGCCCCCGTCTTTATCTGCGGATATTGCTCCATGAGTGTCTGCATGGAGGGGCGATAGCCGCCCGACCACGGCCAGATGCTGTTGGCCTGTCGCTCACCGCGCTTGGCTTTCTCCAGATTGTAAGGATGCTTGGCCAGGAGCTCCTGCGATTTCAGAATCAGGTCGTTGATGAGGTCAGCCGTTTCCTGTGCTTCCTTCTCATAGCCCTCTTCGGCTTTCACTAGCAGCGGTCGCCACTCCTCGTTGGGGTGGTCGTGCGGCGGGTTGCACACGATGTGCTTGTTGCCGCCTTTGATGACGAGCAGATGTCGGTACTGAATGCCGCAGATGAAGCGCACGCGCTCAGAGCCTAAGTGCTCGTTCAGATAGTCGATGAGCGTGCAGGCATCTTCGGTTCTCAGGTTGCCACCGTTATGGGTAATGATTCTTCCGTCTTGCAGTGTGATGATATTGCAGCGGATGGCAAAGTCGTCGGGCTGCATGTCATAGCCGATGGAGGCAGCTTCGAGCGGGCCGCGCCCTTCGTAGACCGCATTCAGGTCGTAGCCCAGGATGGCCGTGTTGGCCACCTCGCTGCCCGGAGGAAAGCCTTCGGGTACGGTGACCAGTCGGCCCGTGCGGCCATTCTTGGCCAGCAGGTCCATCATGGGTTTATCGGCATATTGCAGCAGCGTCTTTCCGCCTAACCGCTCGACGGCATGGTCGGCCATGCCGTCGCCAAGAATGATGATGTGCTTCATTTTTTTGTTTTTTGAGGGGGCTTATTGGACCTATAAGACCTACCCCCCTAAATATTAGCTATCGACATAATATTAGCGAACACACCGGCGGCGGTGACACCGGCTCCGGCACCGTAGCCCTGAATGAGCATGGGGTATTCCTTGTAGCGCTCGGTGGTGAGCAACACGATGTTGTTGGAACCCTCCAGACCATAGAACGGATGGCGCTGGTCGACGGCCTCGAGCGAGACGGAAGTCTTGCCGCCCTCCATCTTGGCCACGAAGCGCCAGCGCTTGCCCTCGGCCTCGAGCACCTTGCGGCGCTCCTCGAAGTCGGCATCGAGCGAAGGCAGGTTCGTCCAGAAATCGTCGAGCGAGCCGTTGAAGAACGAGTCGGGCATGAACAGATGTTTCTCCACGTCGTCCTGTTCCACTTTATAGCCGCCCTCGCGAGTCAGGATGACCAGCTTGCGAATGACATCCTTGCCGCAGAGGTCTATGCGCGGGTCGGGCTCAGAGTAGCCTTTCTCCTTGGCCAGTCTGACGGTCTCAGAGAACGGAATCTCCTTGGAGATGGTGTTGAAGATGAAGTTGAGCGTACCCGACAGCACAGCCTCGATGCGCAGAATCTTGTCGCCCGAGGCCAGCAGGTCGTTGATGGTTCCTATGATGGGCAGACCAGCGCCCACGTTGGTCTCGAAGAGGAACTTGATGCCGCGTTGCAGGGCGGTCTTCTTCAGTTTGTGATAAGCCTCGTAAGGTCCGCTGGCAGCAATCTTGTTGGCCGTGACCACCGAGATGTTGTGGTCCAGGAAGTCCTGATAGAGCGCGGCCACATCGGCAGATGCGGTGCAGTCGACGAACACCGAGTTGAAGATGTTCATGCCGATGATCTCGTCTCTCAGTCGCTGGATATTGCTGGGTTCGGCATTGGCCATCAGCTCCTTATAGGTGCGCAGGTCTATGCCGTCGCGGTTGAAGATGGCCTTCTTCGACGAGGCGATGCCCACCACCTTCAGCTTCAGCTGACGGGTCTCCTTCAGCTGCTTGTATTGCGAGTTGATTTGTTCAATGAGGTTGCCGCCCACGGTGCCAATGCCACAGATGAAGAGGTTGAGCACCTTGTACTCCGACAGGAAGAACGAGTCGTGGAGCACGTTGAGCGACTTGCGCAGGTACTTCGCGTCGACTACAAACGAGATGTTGGTCTCCGAGGCACCCTGTGCACAGGCTATCACGCTGATGCCGCTGCGGCCCAGTGTGCCGAACAGCTTGCCGGCTATGCCCGGTGTGTGCTTCATGTTCTCGCCCACGATGGCGATGGTGGCCAGTCCGCTTTCGGCATGCATGGGGAACATGGCACCCGTGACAATCTCTTTCGAGAACTCCAGGTTCAGCACTTCGACAGCACGCTTAGCATCCTCGTCGCGCACACCGATAGAGGTAGAGTTCTCCGATGAGGCCTGACTGACCATGAACACCGAAATGCCGTTCTCGGCTAGCGTGGAGAAGATGCGGCGGTTTACACCGATGACACCCACCATCGAGAGACCCGTCACGGTGATGAGCGTGGTTCCCTTGATGGAGGAGATGCCCTTAATCATGCGGTGGTCGTTCTCAATCTTCTGTTTGATGAGCGTGCCGGGATGTTCGGGGTTGAACGTGTTCTTCACCTTGATGGGGATGTTCTTCACGCAGACGGGGTAGATGGTAGGCGGGTAGACCACCTTGGCACCGAAGTTGCACAGCTCCATCGCCTCCACATACGACAGCTCGTTGATGGTGTAGGCCGTCTTGATGACGCGTGGGTCGGCGGTCATGAAGCCGTCCACGTCTGTCCATATCTCCAGAACCTCGGCATCGAGTGCTGCTGCAATGATGGCCGCGGTATAGTCGCTGCCGCCACGTCCCAGATTGGTCGTCTCGCCCGTGTCGCGGTCACGACTGATGAAGCCGGGAACGACGGGGACGAGCGTTGAGTCTTTGTGGTTTAGTGTACTACCGAAGCTCTCTCTCACCAGCTTTGCTGTCAGTTCTGCATCGAGCACATGCTTGCCTTGCTTGCGCACGGTCTTGATGAAGTTGCGGCTGTTGTAGCGACGGCCATTGTTTATGAGGTTTGCCACGATGTGCGACGAGAGACGCTCGCCATAGCTCACGATGGCCGCCTGCGTCTTGGCACTCAGGTCGTGGATGAGGAATACACCATAATATATAGATCGCAACTGCTCAAACAGTTCGTCGAGCGTTGCGAGCAACGTAGTTCGTTTCTGTGGGTCGGCGATGACAGCCTCCACCATGTCGTGGTGGCGTTTCTGCATGGCTTCGAACTCGTCCTTCCATGTCTCATCACCTTTCAGGGCTAACTGGGAGGTGGCGATAAGTTTGTCGGTGATACCTCCCAGCGCGCTCACTACGACAACAACGGGTTCCTGTTGTGCCTCTACAATCTGCTTGAGGCTCAGGATGCTTTCTACGGAACCTACGGACGTTCCGCCAAATTTCATGACTTTCATTTTTGTTGTTTGTTATGGTTGTATAAAAAACCCCTTAACGAACGGGGCGATGACTTTCAAGGCGCAAAATTACTAAAATAATATGAATAACAAAGCATTTGAATATAAAAAACAATGAATCAGCCCGTGATTGGAAAGAATATGCAGATAAATTTCAAATCACGCGCTTCCATTGCTCCATGATTCGGCTGACGGCAAATCGCCGGGCAACGGTAAAGGCTTCTTGGGACTTCTCTTTCCAATCGAGTCGGGTGGCTTCGGTCAGTCTCTGGGCCAATTCCTCCACATTGCCATTGCGGAAGTACAGACCAAAGGAACCCATGATTTCCAAACTGGTGGGCAGGTCGCTCGATACCACTGGCAGACCATGGGCCATGGCTTCGACCAAGACCAAGCCGAAACCTTCCCAACGGGAGGAAAGCACATAGACTTGTGCCTGTGAGTAGTAATCCTGAATGCGGCTGGTAAACGGGTGTAGCTTGATGCGGCCGTTCAGATGGTATTGGTCGATTTTCTCCCGATAAAGCTTTTCTTCGGGGCCTTCGCCCACAATGTCGAGTGTCCAGTCCTTGTCGGTCTCCGCAAAAAGACGGAAGGCGTCAATGAGCAGGTCGAACCCTTTGTGCAGATGGGAGAAACGCCCCACGGCGAGGAACGACTTGGAATCGCCTTTGGAGGCAGTGCCGGGACGCAACGTTAGCGGATTGTAGATGACAGTAGGCGTGAACAGCTTGTCGTAGGCTTTATAGACCGCCGCATCATGTTGGCAGAGGACAATGGTCGCATCGAGTTTGCGAAACTGATACACATAATGGCGTTGGCGGTCAGCCCCAATATATAATGAGGTAGGGCTGAAAAGGGCTTCAAAAGAGTTGTGAATCCACCCTACGCACTTTGTGCCTTTCAGGTGGGGCTTGATGGTGGCTAATCGTACTGCCAAAGGGGCATGCACGCCGATGATGGTATCGTAGTCCCCCTGTGACAGTTCGTTGGCTAAGGATTTGCGCAAGGGAGAGGGAAACGAGCTGTAGGCATAGAGGTTGGAGGCCCAGAGCGCCTTGGGCTGGCATTTCCGATAGAAAGCACTGTAGGCCTTGCAGAAGAGCGTGTGCAGTCGTCCTACCGTCGGATAATTGAAAAAACGGAAATGCAGGGAGGCCTCATGCAAGTCGTAGAGAGAAAGATCCTGTTTTGAGGAATCGTCGAAGGTCACGATGGTTACGTCGCAGTCGTTGGACAGTTCTTTTGCGATGACTGCCGTCACGCTCTGCACTCCCCCAATCGAGAAAATGGAATCCATCAAAAAGCATATTTTTCTCATAATGCGTACAAAAATACAAAAAAATTTTGATTACTTCAAAAAAAGTCGTACTTTTGTGCTGAAAATTCACTTGAAATGCCTTCAGAAACGCTCAAAATTGTTTATGTGACACCTGCCTTGTATATGGCTGGAGGTGTTGAACGTGTGCTAACGCTGAAGGCAAATTACTTTGCAGAACAATATGGCTACGACATTACCATTATCCTCACTGAAGGCAAGGGTAAGCCGTTGTTCTACCCGTTGTCGGAAAAAGTGAAGGTCGTCAATCTCGACATCAACTTTGAACAGCTGTGGGGATGTCCCTTTCTGAAAAAGGGGTTGCTCTATCTGAAAAAACAACGTCAGTTCAAGAAGCGGCTGACCCATGAACTGATGCGTCTGCATGCCGATTTGACGATTAGCCTGTTGCGCCGCGAAATCAATTTCATTTGTGACATTCCTGATGGCAGCAAGAAAATAGGTGAGATTCACATCAACCGTTCCCATTACCGTAATTTTGAATCCAACGAAGCCAATTGGCTGAAGAACCTGTTTGCCCGCTATTGGATGAGCTCGCTCGTCGGACATTTGCAGAAGTTGGCCCGTTTTGTGGTGCTCACGGAAAAGGATCGTGAATCGTGGCCGGAACTCACTCAGGTAGAGGTCATTCCTGACCCGCTTTCCTTCGTACCTAAAACGATCAGCCGACTGACAGAAAAACGGGTGATAGCCGTAGCCCGCTATTCCTATGAGAAGGGCATTGACCTGTTGTTGCAGGCATGGAGCCAGATTGAACGGCAGCATCCCGACTGGCGTTTGGATGTCTATGGGGACGGCGATGCCACCCCCTATCAGCAGCAGAGAGAAGCGTTGGGCATCGATGCCAACCGCTGCGGGCTGCACGGACGTACCGACCAAGTGGAAGATGCCTATTGTCACAGTAGCCTTTTTGTGCTTAGTTCGCGGTTTGAAGGTTTCGGCATGGTTATCCTTGAAGCGATGGCCTGCGGTTTGCCAGTGGTGTCGTTCGCATGCCCATACGGTCCGCAAAGTATCATTGAGCATGGGGTGAATGGCTTGTTGGCAGAAAACGGCAATGTGGGCGAACTGGCGAAAGCCCTGTCGCGAATGATGGCCGATGCCGATTTGCGCAAGACGGTTTCCCAGGCTGCCCTGCAACATGTGGAACGTTACCGGATAGAGCGGATCGCCGGGCGTTGGAAGAACTTGTTTAATGAAGTGGTTGCCCACCAATAATAAATGAAACGATGATGCGAATACTTTTTCTTGTATATCATGGCTTTTCCGAGTTCAGCGGCATTTCCAGGAAGATTCACTACCAGGTGAAGGGGTTGCGCGAGAACGGCCATGAGGTACATCTCTGTTCATACGGCTTTGCCGAGAACGGACATCGCTGCCGATATATTGACGACGATGTGCTGGCCGACTATGGCACGGGTGTGATGGCGGGTTTGCGTCAGCGCACGGAGTATGACAGGCTGTTTGATTATTGCCAGCTCAACGGCATCGACTTCGTCTATGCCCGATGCTTCCAGAATGCCAATCCCTGGCTCATCCGTTTCTTTCGTCGTCTGAAGGAACTGGGCATTCATGCCGTGACGGAGATTCCCACCTATCCTTACGATCAGGAGTTTGTCGGCTTTGGTTGGAAAGCGCGTTGGGGACTTGCCATCGACCGTCTGTTTCGTGACAAGCTTGCACGGCAGATGGATGCTATGGTGACATTCAGTGATGCCGACATCATTTTCGGGCAGCGCACCATCCGCATCAGCAATGGCGTCGATTTCGACAGCATCCCTTTGCATTCCCCCCAGCTTGCCCCTTCCTCGTCTCTGAACCTGATCGGTGTGGCCGAAGTCCACTATTGGCACGGCTTCGACCGCTTGATAGCTGGCATCGGTGAGTATTATAAGAAAGGCGGCACCAAGGATGTCCGTTTCCATATCGTGGGTGGGGTGGCCGATAGTGAAATGCACGACTCTGTCCATGCCAAAGGCTTTGCTGAACTCATCGCGAAATATGGCGTTTCCGACCATATCGTCTTCCATGGCCAGCTCTTCGGCCAACAGCTCGACGATGTGTTCAATCAGAGCCAGTTCGCCATCGGCTCGTTAGGCCGTCATCGCAGTGGGATTTCCGTTATCAAGACATTGAAAAACCGAGAGTATGCCACTCGTGGCATCCCGTTCATTTATAGTGAAAACGATTCTGACTTCGACCACCAGCCCTACGTTTTGAAAGCCCCAGCCGATGAGTCACCCGTTGACATTCAGCAAATCATAGACTTCGTCGAGCGTTTCCGCATGAAGCCCGGGGAAGTTCGTAAAACGGTGGAGCACCTGACGTGGAAGATACAGATGCAGCAGGTGATCGATGAAGTAATGGCCCATAAAAATCCCGTATGATGTATAACGTCACCATAGGCATCCCATTCTATAATGCAGAGAAGTATTTGCATGATACCCTCCTGTCGGTTCTGGCACAAGACTATGAGTCGATAGAGTATTTGCTTTTGAACGATTGCAGTACCGACGGGTCGGTGAACGTGATTCGCCAGTTGCAGCAAGAGCATCCGCGTGGACGCGACATCCGGGTAGTCTCACAGCCTGTGAACAAAGGGGTGGGAGCAGCGCGTAACCGAATTTTGGATGAGGCGCGTGGACGTTATCTCTTTTTTATGGATGCCGACGACCTGATACGTTCAGACACCATCTCATTGTTGGTCTCAACTGCCGAAAAGCACCGTGCCGAAGTGGTCATGGCTTCTTACGAGCGGGTGGAAATGTATCATGAGACGCCCCAGCATGTGAAATGCCAACTGCCCCATCGGGTGTTTAGCGGGGAGCATGAATTGGCTTGTTTCGCCTTCAGCAGTTACGGGGCCGTTCAGGCCACAGTGGCCAATACGTTGATGGAGCTGGAACTGATACGCACGAATCGTCTGCGTTTTATTGAGACCAACTATTGGGAAGACCTCGCTTTCAAATATACGCTGGTCACCTACGTTACCCGTGCCGTGCTTTTGTCCGACATCACCTATTCATATATGTGTCGTGAACAATCGTTGTCGAATTTCCAGAAGCGCGACACCATCAGGAAAGAGGAGTTCCTAAACAATGCCGCTACGTTGGAGCAGTTCAAACAGCCCTACAAAAGGCTTTTGGGAAAACCCTATTTCTCCGGGTGGCTGAGCTTTGCATTGCAGACCGACTTCTATATTGTCCGGGAAGCACTGAGAAGTAGGAAACTGATTACGCCATCCATCAGCGATGCCGAACTGATGGGCTTCTTCCATTCTCCGTTGTCGCTTGCCGAGACCTTCCGCTATGGCAATGCCCGTTGTTGCTTCTTCAAGTTGCTGGGCATTCTGCCCCATCAGTTGGGCATCCTCATCATTAAAGTCATGTCTTTGAGGCATTGACGTTCATAATAGAGCGATAGAACCTATGACAATAGTATTTGTATATGACACACTTGCCATCTGGGGTGGAATAGAACGGGTCTTTACCGAGAAGATGAACTATTTCGCCCGTGTGTTTGGCTATGATGTCTATATGCTGACAACCAATCAGGGCGACCATCCGATTCCTTTCTCGTTGGACGGGCGTGTACACTATGAGGACTTGCACATTCAGTCGCACCTGCAATATCGCTATTCTTTCTTGATCCGCTACAGGATGCGCTTTTCCAAAAACAGGTTGTTGAAGCGGCGACTGAAGGAAAAGATTGAATCGATTCGTCCAGACATCATCGTCAGCACCACGTCACGCTATATTCCCGAACTACTCCAACTGAAAGGTGACAGCCTGCTCATTGCGGAGTCGCATTCGGGGTTCGACCATGTGAAGGAATTTGAGTCAGCGACTTGGTGGCAAAAACTCGAGATGAATCATTTGCGGACTTTGTTGGGCAAAACAGACGTGTTGGTGTCG
>Ga0326512_10003770_pt1 | contig 11057 bp, 8 predicted proteins | sample 1_2617_0518_D_FD_203652 | JGI IMG/M metagenome (GOLD analysis project Ga0326512, IMG submission 203652) | Bovine rumen microbial communities from UC Davis, California, United States - 1_2617_0518 | ecosystem: Host-associated > Mammals > Digestive system > Stomach > Rumen | place: USA: California...
GTAGAATTACAGCCCTATAGGGGTGTTGTGATTATGAAAAGCCCTGACTGGAAGTGTACTTACAGGAAAGGGATATGCATAATAGCAACAATACTCTTATGAGAGTATCTATTCTACAAAAAGGGTTTTCTTGGTTTTTGTTTTAAAACTAATATGCAAGTCAGACACAGCTTTATCTTTCCTCCGCTGCTATCATGTGTTCTTGCTCAGGAGGAGCATATGTTATGGTTCTGTCTTGCAGGTAAATGTTATTCAGGGTGAAGGCGAGTGACTCCAAAGTCTGCTCCCTTCTCTCGGGCTTCAGTTCGCATTCCCAGATGGTGATGCAGTGCCACCCCATCTCAGCCAGCTGTTGCTGTGTCATTTTGTCTCGCTCCTTATTCCTCATAATCTTCTCCACCCAAAAGGGAGTGTTCGACTTCGGAATCTTGCAACAGTCAGAGGATTGAACCAGCGAAGCATTTGAACCCTCTTGAACCAGCGCAGCGTTTGAACTCTCTTGAACCTCCACCTTGTGTCCATGCCAGAAGCATCCGTTCACGAATATGCACGTTCTGTATCGCCTCAGCACTATGTCAGGCTTGCCAGGCAATCGCTTGTGGTTCAGTCGGTAACGGAATCCCATACTCCACAGATATCGCCTCACCACCATCTCGGGCTTCGTATCCTTACCCTTAATAGCAGCCATATTCCTATGCCTCTGTAGTGGGGTCAGTCTGTCCATAGGGCTAATTCTATTGTATGAATTTCATTAATTCACTACCCTTTAGGAATATGGGCCTTCCCTCTGGATATTTCTTTGTTAATGATTTGCTTTGGTGTATTTCTGATGCATAATCAATACGATCCGAAGATATGATTTTTTCCACGTTGAACATGCCTAAATTCACTTCTTCATCAAATACATAACAATAGTATCTTTCATAATGAGGAGAAATATAGCCTTCCTTTATCAACTCATTTTTCGTTTTTACTTGATACCCCTTTACACGAAAAGCTTTATATACGCCAGCATTTTCCCTATTGTACTCATAAAGAATCACAAATTTTGCTTGTATATTTTGAGTTTCTCGTATATTTAAACCGCCTTCCACATCAACACCTAAGCGTACATTATAAGCATAATCAGTTTTCCCACCCTTTTGTCCAAACATCCATGCCTTCTGTTCCTCACGAAATCCTCCTATAAGGAATATCGTGTCTGGATAATTTTGCACATAGTGACGTGTAAGTAAATTGTGTGGCACCTCAATATGAGGATGTGGCTGTACCGTTGGTAACAATGAATAAGGACTTGCACCCAAACTACACTCCTCAACATAAAAGGCTTGCTTTAATTGGAACATCACCTGCTCATTCTCTTCTTTTATTAAGGCTTTAAGTTGTTGCTCTTTCTTCTTATCCTTGAGTTCTATCTTATCAGGGTTGCGTAATGCTAATGAAAAATATTGCTGATTCCCCAAGTCTTCAAAAGGTTGGAAAACTTTTCCAAGCAACATCTGGAAATTCTCTTTGATATAAGTATTAGCTTCAACATTTTCGTGAGCAGTCATAGCATAGAAGCTGAAGTTTTTCTCCAGCATACCTTGTATCTCCCTTCGGAACATTTCCCTAACTTTAACTTTCCATCTCTTCTTCTCTGTAGCATTATTTCTTCCATATAAAGCGACTACAAACAGAAAGTTAACATTATAATGAGCAATAAGAAATGTATCTCTATCAAAAAGTCTATTTTCAAAATGACGAGACTGAAAATATTTACGTTCCTTGTCTGTCAGCTGTATATTATCATCACGTTTAAGGGTTATTTGTTGAGCAGAAATAAAGAAGTTAGGTATAATATTATATCCCTCAGTAACATCGTCTCGAAGCTTAATGTGCCCTTCTTGCTCTTCTTTTGAAGCATCATTGAAGAGGTCGATGTTCCATTGTATAACATTTCGAGCATACGTAAATTGTTTAAATACAGCTTCTTTGCCGAGTTCTGTATTACGTTTATAATATTTTGAATCACCAATATAATAGATTGGTTTTTCTATCAGGTCGTTTGTCAGTTCACGATATTGATACATGTGGTCAACCCGCTTACCATCCCCCTGGTCTTTCAATTCTTTTGGTAAATTCTTGTCACCAATTAGCTCATCTATTATAGCCTCAAAAACAATATTGAAATTTTTAGAAAGCAAATATTCTTTAATATCTTTTTCAACATTAATCTTTCGGCTTTGGTCAAAGAATGCAAAACACAACTCCCACAGATAAAGAGCTTTATCAGAAAAATACTTGTATTTTATCTGTAACATTCTGGTTCTTCCCATACCAGAGAGGTATGATTTGAATTTTTCACCCGTTATAAGTGGAAAGTTAATATTAATTTTTACTGGGAAGCCATATATATCGTGTATGTAATGTAATATTGAAAAGAAGATGACAAATAATTCTTCGTCAAAGTTTATTCTTCTTTTTTTATTTATAGGATTTGGATAGATAGGATGCCCCTCTTGGACTATGGCTGAAGAGTGCGATATTGTTCGTGTCCAATTAATCTTGTTGAACCCAGAGTGCATGTTTCGAAGAACATAGAAGAAGAAATCTTGATTTTCACGATTAAACCTCTGAAGAGCAAGCAGAATATCAAGAAAAGTGTTACATTGGCGTAGCCTTCCGTTCCCCATCTGCAAAAGATTTTGCTGTTTAATAATAGTGCTATCAATAGCGTTATCCCTATAAACTGCTATTGCACGATATATCCAGACTGAGAGTTCGTAAATAAAATCATGCTCAATTTGTGTTAGTTGTTCTGTAATCTCCAGATTAACAATATCTTCTGGATTTGCATGACCAAAAACCAACTCTTGTCCATCGACATCCTCAAGTAAAACCTTTGGCAAAATGAATACACAATCCTTCAATGTCGGATTATAAAAATAACCTACATAATTCACGCTAATCATGCCATCTATATCTCGAAGGGAAGTTATTCCATCCAAGATTTTATGCACTGTTTCAGCGGGATACTTATGTTCTTCAATAAGGATATGCATTATATTGTTTCTTTTGTTATCTGTTGTTCAGCATTGTCTGACAGATTCTCTTCTGTAGGTAAATCGTCAGTAAAAGAACTAACCTCGAGATTATTCAAGAAACGTATAACCTTTGTGTCATCTATGGTTCCATCACTATTGTAAAAACTCTGGAATGTCATGGGGTTACCATCTTCACCTTTGAACATCTCACGATCATATCCGTAGTCCTTAAAAACATCGTTATATATATAAAATATAACTTTGCTTACTAGGCGCTCAGAAGTTATAACACCTTCTGTCGCTTTACAGAAATAGAATCCTAGTTTCTTATCTTCTGACGAAGTAGCATCGTTGATTTGTTCATTAATCTTATCCAAGAAAGAAGTCCATGAATAATCTCCCTTTGATGTAGAAATAGCCCATTTCTCCTTGCTCGTATCAATAGGCATATAAACCCAGTCCCACCTACGTTTAAATGCAGAATCTATTGGGAACAGACTCTGGTCAGAGGTGTTCATCGTAGCCCAGATATAGAGATTGTTAGGCAACACAAGCACCTTACCTGATTTCAAATCATCAGAAATATCTCCATCATAGCCATCAAATTCACTTGCTAAGGATGAAGGAAACTCAATATTCGCAAACTCTTTAGCAAGATGTTTTTGAATGTCTTTGTCTGCTTGAATAGGATAACAAGAAAAACCTTTACCACCTCTGTCGAGCAGTTGGAAGAGGTCACCAAATATCTGTGCGCAATTACCTCTGTTTATCTCTTCTATAATAAGGTATTGTTCCTTCGGTGGTACCATATCTAAATATGATTGTGCCTCACAATATAGCTTCCATGCATTCACGTATGCTTGCAAAAAGGATTGAGGAACATATTCATAAACTATCTTATTTTCCATTATAGGCTCACCTTCAATACCCTCAACAAGAGCAGCTTTTGTTCCTATGACTGTAGTAACAGGCACTTTAATGGTTGTCGGCTTGTAAGCGCCCACAAATGTTGAGTAGTCACTATCTGGATGGAATGTGGTTCTTATTACACTCTTTCCTTTTGTCTGCTTATTAGCCAAATGACTCTTACCTGTGCCTGGAGCACCATAGAAGATTTGCTGAAGCTTTTCATTATTGCTAATATCCGCATTATTGTTTTCTGTTTGAGTTGAAGAGTTCTCTTCATATTTTATGTTGAGTTTCACCTTACCATTACTTTCTGTAAAAGTAAGGGTAGAACGACTTTCAACTAGAAAATCTCTAATACAGAAATTATCTGTACCAAAATTCAAACATAAAGTATGAGCTCCCGGTTTAGATAGCTTAGCTTTTATTTCCTTGATACTCTCTGAGCCAAAAAAATCATCAATAGCTTTTGCCTTCTCTTGAAACAATTTTTCAGAGAACGAAATAAGGTGTCCTTTATTGTTAAATAAAGGTAAAGCACCCATTATTTTACATAGACTAATAAGATAATCACTTTTCTCAATGTAGAATGATACATCAAATGATTCACCTGCATTGGGAATAGAGCCAAACAAAGAAGCAATATCTTGATTCACTTTTATATTTGTCTCATTAGAATTTCCCTTATTCAAAGCGAAATTACAACTATCTTTGGCAACAGTTTTACTTGCAGTTTTCATATCTTTAAGTTTTTAGTCATCAGTTTCAGGGTCATCAAGTTCTCTCACCAGTTTTTTCAATATATAAGATACTTGATTTCTCATTTCTTCATACTGTTCACGAGTATAGTCATTATATGTTGACAACTCAGCCTCAGCAAGTCCCCACAATAGAGAATCCAGGCCTTGTATCAAATCTGCATTCTCGATATTTGGTCCATAGACTTTAGTGTAGAAATCATGGCTTCTATTAATTGATACTGCATGTTCTCCATCCACTATAGTTGGTTCCCAAAGAAGATTACCTTCAATTGAGTCAACCAAAGCAACACGATGTTGCTTAGGATTGGTCGCTGGCAATATCTTTATCGTAGCCGTAAATTGACCTCCTTTATTTGTTACTAACACTTCATTCCTTTTAGCATCTACTATTTCCGTTTTAGCCCCCTCAAGTGCTTTGGCATTTTGGGCAATATTTAGTCCTGAAGCATCATGAGCATCACCTCCACCTCTCTTTGCAGCATCTTTTTTTATTTTTCTATAACGCTCTTCAGCTTCACGAATAGTAGCAGGAAGAAATTGTTTTTCGAGGAAATCTGCTATATCATCGTTTATATGAATACGTGATTTTTTTATATCAACATTAAACGCCTCATCCAAAGTATGGTCAAATGATAATTCTACACGAGCCAAAGAAAAGTGAGGGTCTTTTCTTCTTATATCCCCCCAATCTCCATAATGTAACAAGCGATTTTCACGATAAATGTAGAATCCTTGCATATCATTATTTATTTTCGCTTTTGAATAAACTTCTTGTGAGGAAAAATTCTCTTTCCTAGGCAACACATATGCATTCAATGTGAATTTGGAAAAACCGCCATCCGGCAATTCTGCTTTTACTATTTGGTGACCAGTATGTGTTGTTTCTGATTCAGATATACAGAACGGGTCCCAAGGCTCCACTTTTTCGTCATTTAGATATATTGAGATTGATTTGTCTGTATATTTGGAATCGAGGAAACGCTGATAGACCATTGAAAAATGGAAATACAAATTATCGAGGATTTTATTCAGTGCATTCTTTCTCGCACCCTCACGTTGATAATCCTTGAGTAATCTGTCTATCTTTTCCCATATGACCAATGTACCAGTTCCCCCATCTGACACATCTTCCAGTAGCTCCATCTCGTCTTCTGTTACCGAGGGCTGGAGGAGCTTCCATTTATTAACCTTGCATATTTCATCTAAGTCCCAACAAACTTTATTGCAGACTCCATCAGCCCCTCGTGACAAAAGTGACAGCGAGCGACAGAAGGCTGTGGATGCAGTTTTCAAACCTAGACCAAACTTTCCAAGACTACTTGCATCTGGTCGTCTGTTAGAGCCATAACGCATTGCATTCATCAAACCCTCCATAGTCATACCACAACCATTGTCTGCAATATATAGTTTCAAACCACTATTTGGCATAGGATTCAAGTAGACCTTAACTACTGTAGCATCAGCAGCAATACTATTGTCCACAAGGTCTGCCATAGCCATATTGAAGTCATAACCTGTGTCTCTAAGACCCTCCATTACTCTGGCTGGGTCTGGCTCTAAAATAATTTCGTCGTATTCACTCATAATATTATCTTTTTATACTAGTCCAACTTCTGATTTTTAAAACGACAACACCGTCTTCGGATGTTTCGTAGTTTTGGTCCACCGACTGTCCTTGTCGGAGAAATCCTAAATATCGTTTACCTTCATCATCAATAGCAAACCAAATCTGATCTCCCGATTTTATATTATGTTCGTTAATATAAGCTTGCGTATAGGTCAGTCGGTATTCATCATGGCATTTCCCTGCTGGTTTACCATGGTATTTGTCATTATAATAAATATATTGTAGAACCCATTCCTTACCACCTTCGTCAACAAAGGTAATTTCACGACGAGGATTTAAGAAATGTATACTCATTTTAGGGAAAATGGTGGACGAGGCAACAGCCTTAGGTATTGAAATGCCAGACTGATGTCCCCCTGTTTCTCCAGTATCATTTCTGCTGAGAACTTTGAATAACTGTTCCTTAAATTTTTTCATAGATTAAATTCTATATGGTGAAATTGATAATGCTTTCATTAGATACTCTTGCTCTGTATTTACTCCATCATTACCGATGATAGCTGCATCTGAGAGTTCTCTTTTTGATTGTATCTTATCATTGATAATTTCCTCTATGGTGTCAGCATAAAATAAACGATGAACAAAAACTATCTTTTCTTGCCCTCTCCTATACACACGAGCAGAAGCTTGGTCTTCAACTGCAGGATTCCATTCAAGATTATAATGTATTACATGGTTAGCACAAGTTATATTTAGACCAGCTCCAGCTGCCTTAGGATTAAGTATTAATGCTCCAGAACCATCAAGCTCTGAGAATTCATCAACTATCTTTTGACGCTCCGTTGCCATAACACCCCCATCAATGAAATTAGTATACACTCCAAATCTGTCCTTGATATCTCGACACATTAAATCAATCATTCGTCTGAAAGAAGTAAAGATAACAACCTTCTCCTTCTTATCGAAAATTTCTTCAAGTATTTCGCATAGACGAGAATATTTGGTGCTTATACTGGACGGATCTTCAGCCATATAATTTACATCATAGACATATGGATGCGTGCAGAATGTACGAAGTTTCTGAATTTTAGAAATTTGCATACTCTTAAGCTCTGCTCGTGGCTCTTCTGATAGTCTGCTGTCCTCGTATAATCGAGCTTCTGAATCACTCATGACGATTGACTGTGGGATATCAATACGCTCTGGCAAGTCTTTTGCAACATCAGTAACCTTGCGCCTCAGCATAAGGGGGGAAATTAATTTCTCTAAAGCTATTGCAGAATCAATATCATCAGTAAACTTTTGTTCAAACTGATATAAGCTACCGAGAAAACCTGGCATAACAAAATCCATTATCGACCATACATCTGTCATATGGTTTTCAAACGGTGTACCTGTTACTGCAATTGGCACATCACACTTGATTTGTTTTATAGCTTTTGTTCTTTTTGCTTGTGGATTTTTTATATTCTGTGCCTCATCTATTACCAATAAATCCCATTTAGTCATAGTTAGCAAACCAGCATCTGTAATGGCAGAATTATACGACATGATGTTTATATCATATTTGTATAATTCCCTATAGTCTCCTGTCCTTCTGCTACCATAATGTATATTGGTAGTAAAAGACGGGTAGAATTTTGCAATTTCGCGTCGCCAGTTTTCCAACAACGAAACAGGACAGACTACCAAAAAGTGAGCATCATTTTTGCGCTCTTTGAGTAAACCCATCGTAGCTATAATCTGAAGGGTTTTGCCCAGTCCCATTTCGTCTCCCAAAATACTGCCACATTTCTGACGAGTCATAAAATCGAGCCACTTGGTCCCTCCAGATTGATATGTGTAAAGTTCTGCATTCAGTCCACTTGGTAGTTCTGACAACTCGGACTCTTTAATGTCCTTAACCTTTTCTATTACATCATCAGAAACTTCTATGCCAGCTTTGTTAAATTCTCTTACAAGAACGATGTACTGCTGATAAGTTATATTATCTGGATTGATGCAGTTTGCACTAAGAATTGCATTTATAGACTCTACTATTGGGCTAATGTACTTCCATATACCTTCATATATGATGTAGTCATTAAATAAAGAGTCATTTTTTGCGACATAGAATGTATTGCTATTTCTGTTTAATTGGAGATTCAGTTTTATTATTTCATCAAATGTAAATATAGGCTTAACATGAGCAGTTAATTCTGAGAAGCGAATACCAGTTTTAGATAAGGGGGCATATGTGGTATCTGCATAAACAAAAGAATCATTATTCCTTTGATTATACAGCTCCTCAGCTTTTGGGCGATATAAGGTTCCATCCAAAAGTTTCAGTATTAATGTCCCATTATCTACAGCCCAAGTACTCATTTTTTATTTTCCTCTATATATTTCATTACTTGACAAGCAACCTTATATGCTACATCCACAGTAACTGCATTTCCAAATTGTTTATATGCTTGGCAGTCAGATACAACTTGCTTCCATTCACTAGGAAATCCTTGTAGCTGACGGCATTCGTTAGGAGTGAGTTTCCTAATTGCTATACGTTTATCTTTATCTGATACATTTCTTTCAAAGTTCTTACTATCTGTCACATAATTGTCTTGGCTTGCTCTATGCATCTTATGCATGGTAGCCGTAAGGGTTTTTGAAATAGGAAGGTCTATTGTAGGCTTAGCTATATAACCCTTAGTGCCCATACCAAGAATTGTTTTCTCTAATTTCTTAGTAAGGAAGTATTTTTCAGGTACATTATCATCGAGAAGATCTTGTGTAGTGGTCTTCAATTCCTCTTTCTCTGGATAGACAAACTTTCCTGTTTTATAATATTTACGATTGAATGCTACAATGAATATTCGATTACGTCGTTGTGGGATGCCATAATCTTGAGAATTCAAAATCTGTGCATTTACATCATAGCCTGCATTATCAAGTTCCTTTCTGATTCTCTCAAAGGTTTTACCTTTATCATGATTGATAAGATTCTTTACATTCTCTAGGATGATGACTTTTGTATCATGCTTGGTTATAATATCCATTATTTCAAAGAACAGAGTACCTCTATTCTGTTCGTCTTCAAATCCTTGGAGCTTACCTAAAGTGCTAAATGGCTGACAAGGGAAACCACCTACAAGAACATCATGAGGTGGTATTTGTGATTTTGTTTGCCTTATATCACCTTCTACAATCTGGCTACCTACGTTAGCTCTATAAGTTTGACATGCATATTTATCAAAATCATTTGCCCATATACAGTCGAAACCTGCATATTCAAACCCTAGATCTATACCACCTATACCAGAGAACAAACTTACGAGTTTGTATTTTTTTTCAATATTTTTTTTGCGCTCCATTTTACCAATTCATTGCTTTTATAATTTGCTTTTCTATGTGCATCATAACATCAACTACAATAGAATTTCCAGCTTGCTTATAAGCTTGTGCTTTACTTACTACTATTTTATACGAATCAGGGTAACCCATAAGTCGATGAACTTCCCTCATCGTCAAATGACGGAGTCTTCCACCACCTAATTTCGTATTTGTATGAACATAGTTGTTAACGCTTGCTCGATATGTATTTCCCATATTTTTAACTAATGCCCTTGCTATAGGTAAATCTGTTTTTGCATCATAATGCATAAAATTTTTGGTACCTGGAGCAAGTACGTAGTCTACCAACTTCTGGGATAGATAGTAACGTTCTTCCGGTTCGCCCTTTTTTTTATTTATCGGTTTCAGTTGACCATCAACACTTTGCATACTTCCTACAGCCATATTTTCTTCAAGCATAGACTGCATCGTTGGAAGTGAACAATCTTCAAGTTTTATTTTTTCAGGAAAACTAAATCGTTTATAGCAATCTTCATTTTTAAATCCAACCACGAAAAGCCTTCTTCTTCCCTGTGGTATTCCATAATCTCTTGCATCTAAAATTTGCCATGAGAAATGATAACCAAGTTCACCAAACACATTCTGCATCGTTTCCCAGGTTTTTCCTTTGTCATGGGTAAGAACTCCATATACATTTTCATAAATGAACACTTCTGGCTGTATCTCTTTTACAAGTCGGCAATATTCAAAGAATAATGTACCTCGTGTATCTTCGAAACCACCTCTCGCTCCAGCTATAGAGAAACTCTGGCATGGGCTTCCTCCTACGAATAAATCTACCTGATTGGTAAAATCCGTTCCATCTAAGAGTATTACATCTTGAAAAAAATTATCATCTTCTATAGAATAATTTGCTAGGTATGACTGCTGAACATAATTAGTTTGTCGAGTTGACCGTGCATATAAATTGTCAACATATTCTCTTTTCTCTTTTGCCGAAGCAAAAGATTTTATTTTGGACATCTCTTTAGGGTAATCACATGAGATAATGCGTTCTCCATTATCACATGCGAACATAACTTTATGTTTTACATTTAATCTTTTTAGAGCCTGCTCTGGAGAGCCTATACCACTAAATACTGTTCCAATTTTTATTTCTTTTGACATAAAAAAGCCCTTTTCGTTTTGAAAAGGGCGCAGAAGAAGATTGAAAGAAGCAAGGCTTGGGACAGCCCACGTCAGACAACAACCATTCTGTCTACGCCCTCGTATGTTGAGCGTAAACATCCGTTGCCTTGTCTGGACTGACGTACTCAGTGTCCCAATTCTGCTTCCTCAGTCAAATCAAGGATGTTATTTGCTAAATGTTTTCTTGTTTTACTTGTTAATAGTTTGGTTTTTAGTTTCTCATAGGTACAAAAATAGCGCACCCTCATCCCTTGCATACTTGAAAGCTGGCCGTCAGCA
>Ga0326512_10003771_pt1 | contig 11054 bp, 16 predicted proteins | sample 1_2617_0518_D_FD_203652 | JGI IMG/M metagenome (GOLD analysis project Ga0326512, IMG submission 203652) | Bovine rumen microbial communities from UC Davis, California, United States - 1_2617_0518 | ecosystem: Host-associated > Mammals > Digestive system > Stomach > Rumen | place: USA...
AGCCGAACAAACTCGCACAGATGTTTTTCCGCAGGCGATTAGGCCAAATGCGCCTATCGATAGCTATTTAGGAGGTGGCGGTCATGTCTCTAAAGGACGTTAGCGACGGGAACGACACTCTTTCGCAACTTATCGAGCTGCGAAAGATTCTTGCAACGGCGATTGATGGGTGCGAGTCAAACCGCGACCTTTCGTCGCTTTCGCGCCGATATGTCGGCGTGATTCAGACCATTGATGCAATGAGTAGGGGTGATGATGACGGAGATGAGATCGCTGCCATCATCCTACGCAACAGGAAACCAAGTACCGACTAGCTTTGTCGTGCCCGAGTCCACGGGTAATGACGTGCTGGACGCCCTAGACCTGCTTTCGGAAGCGGGTTTCGAGTGCATGGACTGGCAAGCCCTGCTCCTTGAGTGCTGGATGGGGACGCTGCCGGATGGACGATGGGCGGCACCGTCGTGCGGCAACGAAACGCCTAGGCAAAACGGCAAGACGCGCGACATCTGCGGACGCGCTGCCGCCGAGATGCTTTTCTACGACGGCACGGTGATTTACACCGCGCAGCTCCAAAAGACCTCAACGGAAACGTTCGAGGAAATGGCGTCGCTCATGGACACCAAGGCGCTGCGCAAGTTCCTAGCGCCAAACGGCATCCGCTCGGCATTGGGCCGCGAGGAAATCAGGCTGAAGAGCGGCGCGCGTATGAAGTTCCTAGCGCGGACGCGCAATGGCGGCAACGGTCAACATGGCTCGCTGCTCGTCTTTGACGAAGCGCAATACCTGGACAAGCAAGCGCAGGGCAGCTTCCTCGCCGCCATCTCTGCGTGCAAGACGCGCAGGGGGCCGCAGACCATCTACAACGGCAACGCGCCCGAGGATGGGGACAACAGCGTGGTGTTCGATCGCATCCGTGCGGACGCGTTGGCTGGACGCACCAAGCGCACGGCATGGACGGAGTGGAGCATCGGCGCGAGCCTTGAGCTGCCCGATGTGTCCGACCGTGCTTTGTGGGAACGCACAAACCCGTCATTGGGCGTGCTGATATCCATGGACACGATAGAAGCCGAGTACGAAGCCGAGGACGCGGAACAGTTCGCGCACCAAAGGCTCGGCTGGTTCGCCACGCGCGCAGACCTTGACCACCTCATCTCACAAGAGACGTGGACGGCTGCGCAGACGGAAGACCCACCCACCACCTACGACAAGCTGGCCTACGGCATCCGCTTCACGCCTGACGGGCGCGCGGTGTCGCTCGCAACGGCGGTCACGCACCCGCTCGGCTGTCACATCGAGTTCGTGCGCACCGAGCCCACGGTCGCAGGCGTGGCGTGGCTCGTGGACTGGATCGTGGCGCGCAAGGGCAAGGCGGCTGCGGTCGCTATCGACGGGCGCGCTGACGCGCTGGACTTGGGGCAGCAGCTCGTCAAGGCGGGCATGCCCAAGCATGCGGTCATGGTGGCGCGCACGAGTGACGCCATCGCGGCGGATGCCATGCTCGTCAATGCCGTGAACGACGGCAACCTCACGCATCTGGAAGACCCCGCGCTCGCAGAGAGCGCGTTGGGCGCGACACGGCGCCCGATTGGCAAAGATGGCGGCTACGGCTTTGGGGGCGAGTGCCCCGAAAGGCTGGACGCCTGCGCTCTGGCCCTGTGGGCGGCGCGCACGACGAAGCGCGACCCGCGCAGACGTGGAAGGATTGGCTAGATGAAGCAACCAGACACCTTTAAGCCGCTGGCGCAGGTGTCCGTCGATTTGGGCGGCATCACCAAGGCGAGCGGCCTGAGCGATGAAGCGCGCTGGTGGGCCGATGCGCTCATGGACGAGTACAACAACCACGCGGCGCATAACGAGGAATTGCGTCGCTACTACGAGGGCAAGGTTAAGGTCTCGGATTACGGCGTTGGCGCCGACATCAAGAACGACCAGACCTGCCATTGGCCCAGTAAGGCGGTGGACGCCCTCGCAGACCGCATCACGTTCGAGGATTTCGTCATGCCAGAGGACGCGCCCGACGAGGTGCGCGCCGCGCTGGACGCCATCAAGCGTGACAACAACCTCGTGAACAACTACAACCGACATTTGACGCCTAAGCTCCTTTACGGATGCATGGCCGCCACGGTCACACGCTCCCAGAAGAGGGGCGCGGTCGTTCGCTTCCATAGCGCGGAAACCTTCACCGCGCTGCCGTCCCCTGACGGCAAGGACGGCACCGTGGCGGCTGGACTCACAATCGCCCGCGTGGAACGCACGCAATGGAGCGCTGGGCGTCCAGTGCCGACCATCATCAATTTGCACTTGCCCAACAACATCGTCGCGCTGCATCGTGTGACCGCGGACGAATGGGTGGCGGTGGACGGCGCGACGCCCGAGAACGAGCCCAGCCTTTACGTGTTCACGCACGACGGCACGGGCACGCTCAATGCCTTTGGCCGCACGCGCATCACGCGGTTCGTTCGCACGCTCACGGACGATGCAATCCGCTGCATGTGGCATATGCAGGTGTCTGGCGCGTACTACTCGGTGCCCAAGCTCATCATGCTCAATCTCTTGCCCGAGCAGTATGACGCGGTGACCAACGACAAGCTGCGTTACCAGCTTGACCGAGTTATCGCCACCGAGACCGACGAGAGCGGTGACACGCGCGCCGAAATCAAGCAGCTTTCGGGCAACACGCCCCAGCCCTTCATCGAAGAGCTGCGCGCGTTGGCGTGTCAGTTCAGTGGTGCCACGGGCGTGCCGCTCAATTCTCTTGGCATTGTGCAGGACAACCCGTCCAGCGCGGAAGCCATCGGCGCGTCACGCGAGGACATCTGCCTTATCGCCGCGCGCGATATCCACGAGGACAAGCCCGTGCTGCGCAAGGTGGCATTGGCCGCGCTTTCCGTCCAGCTCAACACGACGGTGGATAGGCTGCTGGACGAGCATCCCGAGCTCGCCGACATCTCGGCGCGTTTCGCGTCGCCGATGCTGCGCACGCCCGGCGAGCTGTCCAACTTCGTCACCCAGGTGTCCAGCGTGCGCGAGGGATTCGGCAAGACCGACTACGCGGCGCGCCTTTTGGGCGTGCCTGACGAAGAGCTGGACGGCGTGAAGAGCGATGAGGTAAAGGCGGCTAGCTCTGCCGCGTTCTCTGCCATGTTCGGCGGCGCGCAGTGATCCCGCGCGAATACGTGGAGGGCTTCACGGAAGCGCTGAACAACGTTTCCGAGCAATCGCGCGCTGGACTCAAGGTCGCGCTGGAAGCCATCGACTACAACCAAGACGTTGCCACCATCCGCGAGCAGGTGGACGCCATCATGCAGACGTGGTGCGGCGGTTCCACCGACATGGCCGCGACGCTCGCCGCAGAGTTCTATGACGGCATCCGCGAGTATGAATTGGGCGAGCGCATGGGCGCGATGGCGCTCAGCGGGCGCAATGCGGAAGCCACATCTGGGGCCGTCCGCGCGTTTGCCCAGAAGCTCGTCGAGGGCAAGGTGGAGCAGTTCATCACGCTTTGCCTTGACCGACTGGACTACGAGAACAAGGTCGCTGCCGCCACCACCGTGATAGGCAATGGACGGCGCGACACCAAGAAGCCGAAATACGCGCGCGTGCCCACGGGCGTGGAGACGTGCGATTTCTGCCTGATGCTGGCAAGCCGTGGGTTCGCCTACCAGAGCGAGGAAATGGCGAGCCATGCGCATGGCGGCTGTGACTGCCGCACGGTGCCGTCATGGAAAGCCCTAGAGGTGGAAGGGTACGACCCCACCGCCCTTTACCACCAATGGCAAGACCGCATCGACCAGATGGCAGAAGAGCGCGCCGAGCGCAACGGCACCACGCCCGACCAAGAGCGGCGCAACATCATGGCTGTTTACCAACGCGCGGCGTCTAACGCAAAGAAGCGCCGCAGACCCTAGCGAATCTGGCCCCGTTATGGGGCCTTTTTCATGTCGGCGTGCCATCCAGCGCGCCAACCCTACGCAACCGTGACCAGCGGTCAATGGTCACGCCGACACCCGTTAGGACGGGGGAAAGGAGGCCCACGTGGCCGACGAAAACACTCAGGCAACTGAGGGCACCGAAAATGCGCAGTCTGTCGCAGCTGCACAGACTGGGCAGCCGCGCACCTTCACGCAGGAAGAGGTCAACAAGCTCGTTGGCGATGCCCGCGTGAAAGAACGCAAGAAGTACGAGGGATACGTGGACGGCGCCGAGCTGGACGATCTGCGCGAACAAGCCAAGGCGGCCACCGAGGAGCTCGAACAGCTCAAGGCCAAGGCCGCGCGCGAGTCAGCCGTCGCAAAGGTAGCCGAGAAGCATGGCGTCGCGTCCGACGTGGTTGCCATGCTGAGCGGCGCCGACGAAGACGAGCTGGACGCCCAGATGCGCAAGCTCATGAAGCTCATGCCCGTCCATCCCGCGCGCACTGATGACGGCGGCGCAAGCGTGACCGCCAAGAAAACCAAGGCCGACAAGTTCGCTGAAGCGCTGTTCGGCTAGAAAGGAGCCATCGTGGCTATCGACATTTCCCGTCAGACCACCAACGTCATTTTCGACCCCGAGATTTCGTCCGAGATTATCACCAAGGCCATCGACGAGTCCGCCATCATGCAGCTCGCCCAGACCATGGAGATTGCTGGCAACGGCAAGAAGTACCAGACCATCGAGGGTGACCCCGTGCCCGAGTGGGTTGGTGAGACTGACCTCAAGCCCGTCGGCAAGTTCTCGTTCGGCACCAAGGAAGTCGAGCCCTACAAGCTCGCCATCATCGTCCCGTTCTCCGAGGAGTTCCGCGAGGACAAGACCGCGCTGTACAACGAGTGCGTGAACCGCCTGCCCAAGCTGTTCGGCCCCAAGGTTGACGCCACCGTCATGGGAACTACCGCACCTGGTGCCCACTTTGACGTTCTCGGCAACGCTCAGGCCGTCTCCATGACCCCGCCCTCCGGCAAGAACCTCTATGACCAGTTCATCGCCGCTGACGAGCTCATCGGCAACGCGAGCGGCATCATGAGCGGCATCGCGCTTTCCCCGCAGGGCCGCTCCAAGATTCTCGCCGCTGTTGACCAGACCAACCGTCCCCTGTTCACCGCTGGCGTCCAGACTGGCACCATCAACCCGATTCTCGGCGCTGATGTCAAGGTTGCCAAGGGCATCTACACCGCTGGCTCGCCCGCTACCTACGGCCTTGCTGGTGACTTCTCCAACATCTCTTATGGCATCGTGAAGCAGATCACTGGCTCCATCTCCGACCAGGCAACGCTTTCTTACACCGATGGCGACGAGACCGTCACGCTGAACCTCTGGCAGCGCAACATGTTCGCCGTGCGCTTCGAGATGCGCATCGCCGTCATGGTGCGCGACGCTGACACCTTCGTCCGTCTGACGGCCTAATCATGGTTGAGCTGATTACGCCGAACGGCGTTGTCGTGAGCGTGCATGAGCACCGAGTCGAGCACCTTCTCACCGTCGGCTACAAGCAGATGGACGAGAAGCCCGAGACCAAGCGCCGCGCGCCGCGCAAGACAGAGAAGCCCGACCAGAAGTAGAAGGGGGCGCCACCATGGCAGCGACTACGCCATATTGCACGGTTGAGCAATACGTGGCGCGTTACGGTTCCGTAAGCGACGAGGGGCAATTGCTCGAATGCTTGATGGACGCCACGCGCGCGCTGGACGCCAAGCTCCCCACGGTCGGAATCGACCCCGAGGACGCTGACGCCGATTTGCTCATGCAGGCGTGCCGCCAGATGGTGTACCGAATCGTGCCAAGCGACAACGGCGCGGACATTCCCGTGGGTGCCACGCAGGCGTCTTTCACCGCAGGGCCGTACAACCAGCAATTCACGCTCAAGACGCCCTATGGCTCGCCCAAGGTGACGGACAGCGAGCTGGTCTTGTTCGGCTTTGGCCGTCGCATCGGCTGCGGGCGGATTGGGGGCGCGTGATGATTCGCGGCACCACCGTCACCGTGGCGTTGCGAACGGACAGCGACACCGACGAGCTGGGCTACACCGAGCCGACCTACGCCGACCCCATCAACGTGGCAAACGTGGTCATCGCGCCCGGCGCCACCGACGATTTGGAGCGGCAACACCCAGACGGCGTTCGCGTTGCCTACACGCTGCACTTCCCGAAAACGTTCAATGCCGACCTGCGCGGGGCGCTCGTGACCTTCCATGGCGAGACGTTCCGCGTTGTCGGCGCGCCCACGTGCTACATGACGGAGAACGTGCGCGGGCCGTGGTACATGCCTGTGGGGGTGGAGCGTTTCGATGGCTAGCGCGACTTTGTACGGCTTCACGCCGAATCTAGCGGGCATTCGCACCGTATGGAAGTCCAGCGGCATGCAGGAAGCGTTGCGTGACGTTGTGGAGCCTATCGCGGCTAACGCCAACGCCCTGAAGATGGACGAGAAGGCCGAATACATCACCTACGTAGACCTAGCGCCCAACTCTGCCATCGGCAAGGTCGTGTGCGGCAACCAAGCGGCGCGCCGCGACAACGCCCACCACAACACCATCCTGAAAGCGAGGTGACGCCATGCGTTCCGTCCTTGACGTTGTGTTGGCCCACCTCACAAAGCGGCTGGACGTCCACGTGGGGCCTGTCGCGCCCAAGGGGCGCCCAGAATCGTACGTGATCGTTGACCCCGTTGGTGGGCGCAGCGACACGGACGCGATGCACTCTGACTACGCGATACAGGCGTGGTCAAAGACCTACAAGGGCGCCGAGACGCTGTGCCGCGAATGCTGCGACGCAATGCTTGAGCTGGGCGCCACGCCCTACGCCGACCCCATGCCGCTTGGCTACGACGGCATCTATCACTGGTGGCAAGCCACTTTCACCGTGCATGCGCTCTGGTAAGCGCTAAGAACCAAAAGGAGACAATATGCCTAGCACCAACACTGGGCTGGCCACCTATGGCCGTCCAGCAGACACTTCTTATTTCTCGGTTGCGCTGAAGAGCGCTAACCCCACCATCCCCACGACCGCAGACGCCGCCCTCACTGGTTTCGAGACGGTGCGCGTGTCCGAGTCGGGCATCACGCCCTCCATCGACCTCGGCAAGGAAGACCCCGTGAAGGATTGGGCGAGGATGGACGTTCTCGCGTCCCCGTCCAGCCCGTCCGCCACGCTGGCCGTGCCCATCATCGACAACTCGGTGATTGCAAAGAAGCTCAAGTATGGCAGCAAGAACGTCGGCACCAATGGCTCCGCTGTCTTTGACGGCACCACCGACGTTTGGGTGGTCATCGTGGACGAGCTGCACAACGACGCCGACGGCGAGCCCAAGCTTCTCGTTCGCACCATCTATCCCAACTGCGTGCCGCAGCAAATCGAGTTCGGCACCCACGTGAAGTCCGAGCTGGTCATTGACACCGTGACCTTCCAGTGCCTTTACGACGAGTCCATCCACGGCTATTGGAAGGAACTCGACCCCGTGGCGGTGAGCAACTAGACATGGCCATCTTCGAAATCTCAGCTCCCGTACCGTTCGAGTTCAAGGCCCCGTCTGGCAAGGTCTATCAAGTCCCCTTCGTTGAGGACATGGACGTTAAGCACATTGCCCAAGTCGGTGGAATCGTCCAAATCGAGGACTTGGAAGAGCGAGTGAACACGATTAAGGCGTTCATTCTTGAGTTCTGCCCTGACCTTGAGAACGAGCCCATCACTGACATGCAGTACATCAAGCTGTTTGGCAAGATGGGCCATGAGGACGAGGACGAAGCGGGGGAATCCTAAGCGTCGCCGTGGTCGTGCATGATCACGGTGACGCGCTGGACTTTGACCTCTTTGACAGATGGCGTATAAGGCTGCGCGACGTGCATTCCACAATCGGGTGGGATGCCGTCGCGCTTTTTTTGCGCCATTTGCCCTATGACAGCGAGACGATGCGCGAGCTCGAGCCGTCCACCGCGTGGAGCAGGGAGATGCACCTTCTAGTGGGGCTGCATGACCTCATCGGCGATTTGTTCGCGCAGGACTACGAGCACTTGAAGCGCCCTGGTTCCAAGGCGCGCTACGAGTCCACGGAAGCTGTCGCACGGGACGAATACGACAAGCTACTAGAGAAATTCAGAGGGGGTGTGAAGATTGGCTAATGCAACAATTGGCACTTCCTATTTGCAAGTTGTCCCGAAGCTGGACGCAAAGGAGCTTACCAAGCAGAGCCGCGCAGCCGGCAAGGAGTCGGGCGGCGCGTTCAACGGTGCGTTTGGCAAGGGTTTCGGCGGCATCGGCAACGTGGCGTCCAAGGCGTTCGGCGCGGTGACCAAGGCAGCGACTGCAGCGGCGGGAGCGGCGGCGGCCACGATCGCGGTAGTGGGAAAGCAGGCGTTTGACTCGTACGCCCAATACGAGCAATTGTCTGGCGGCATCTCAAAGCTGTTCGGCACGGCTGGACAGTCCATCGAGGACTACGCAAGCTCGCAAGGCACGACGGTGGACGCCATCGCGGGAAAGTACGCCGACCTCGAAAAGGCGCAGTCCCTCGTTTTCGAGAACGCGCAGCAAGCGTACAAGACCACGGGCATGTCCGCGAATGACTACATGGAGCAAGTTTCGGGCGTCGCGGCGGCACTCACCAACTCATTGGGCGGCGATACCGTCAAGGCGGCGGAACAAGCCGACGTTGCCATGCGCGCCATGTCGGACAACATGAACACGTTCGGCACTGACGCCGAGAGCGTTACCAACGCATTCCAGGGATTTGCCAAGGGCCAATACACCATGCTCGACAACCTTAACAACATGGGGGCACTCGCCGCATAAATGAAGGGCGATGTGCGAACCGTCTCTGATTGACTTGGAATCCCCGCACGGGGGAGACAGGGCGCAAGCAGGCGAAAGCCGTGCAGCGTGAACGACTGAGCGAGACGGCACCCGAGAGGGTGAAGCGACAGTCTGAACTTCCGCCATATCGTGCATACCAAAGCGGAGCTAACACAATGCAAGTTGGGCTACGGTGGCACCAAGACCGAGATGGAGCGCCTGATTCAGGACGCCAACGAGTGGGGCGCCGCGAACGGCAAGGCGAGCGACCTATCCATTGACTCGTTCTCTGACGTGGTGACGGCCATCCAGCAGATTCAGGAAAAGCAGCAAATCGCGGGAACGACCGCGAAAGAGGCGGGCACGACCATCGAGGGCAGCGTCAACAGCGCCAAGGCGGCGTGGTCAAACCTGCTCACCGAGTTCGGCAAGTCTGACGGCGATATCGCGTCGGCGATGGAAGCGCTCGTCAACACCATCGTGGGCGATGACTCAGGCAGCAACAACGGCGTGATTGGCAACATCATTCCGCGCATCGGCGTGATCGTGGGTAACGTGGCCGCAGAGCTGCCGGGGCTAATCATGGCAACGGCGCCCACAATCGGGCAAGCCATCCTGAGTGCGGTGGACACCGCGACGGGTGGCCTAGGCTCCAAGATTATGCAGTACCTATCGCCCATCACGGAAGCCCTCAGCGGCGCGTTCGCTGGCATGGGCGATTGGTTCAACAGCAACAAGGGCGCCATTGACGAGGTTGTCGAGTCCGTGGGCACCTTTGGCTCCATCATCATCGAGAAGATTGGCGGCGCCATCGAGGTGGTATCGCCCATCATCGGCGATTTGGCGTCCAACGCGCTGCCTTTGCTCAGCGCGGCGTTCGACGTGTTGGGCGGTTTCGTCGAAGGTGCCGTGGGATTCTTTGCGGCGCTCGCAGAGGGCATGCAGCCCGTCATTGACGCGGTTGCGCCCGTGGCCGAGATGATTGGCACCACGCTCGTGCAGGGCCTTGAGGATTTGGCCGAGGGGTTCCACAATGCCGACTTCAGCGAGTTCGCCGAGATTGTGGGCGGCGCGATGGAGTCCGTGGTGGGATTCGTCGAGGAAACCATCAACCAGCTCACGGGGTTCGTGGACGGCGTGGGGCAGTTCCTACAAGACCCGCTCGGCACCATCCAGCGCGGTTTCGATTCCATCATGACGGGCGGCGAGGAGACCAATAAGAGCGTTTCTGGCAGTTTCGGCGCGATGGAACGCAAAATCAACGACACCACGGCGAGCGCTGGACGCTCCATCGACAACCTGAACGCCAAGAAGATTAACGACAAGCGCTCGTCCGCTTCGGTCTACGGCAACGCGGTGGACGGCTCTGCGGCGCGCAGCGTGGGCGACACGTCCCGCGCAATCGGTGGTCTGAGCAGCAAGACGGTGAGCGCGAACGTGGACGGCAACGCCACCAAGACGTCCATCGCCGACAACATCTGGTCAATCGTCAACGGCATCAAGTCCATGACGGACAAGACCGTCAACGTCCGCACCAACACGACCGTGACGCGCACCGAGAGCGCGCAGGGTGGCATCCGCTACCACGCGGACGGCTTCATCGCCAACCGTTACGGCGCAGGCGTCCCGCTTGACATCGTGGGCGAGGACGGCGCGGAAGCCATCATCCCGCTCACCAACAAGCGTTACGTGCGCCCGTTCGCGGACACCGTGGCCGAGCAGATGCTTTCCCGCATGGGAGGCATGAGCGGCATCACCGTGAACGTGGACTACAACGCCGGCAGCGACGTGGAAGAGATGGCGCGCGAAATTGCCATGACCATTGACCGATTCCAGCGAATGGGGGCGTAATGGCAGCAATCACAAAGGCCCCTGGTTGGAAGGTGTCTAACCTCACCGTTCCGAAGCGTGAGGGCGGCACGTTCTCTGCATCGTGGAAGGTGCCCAGCGGCGCCACCAAGGAATCCGACCCCGCGCGTTGGCAGAACATCGTCGTTGTATGGACGATCACGTACAACGTCAAGGACGGCGGCGCGTACAAGACGGTGAAGGTGCTCAAGACGCTCGGCGCAAGCGCAACGTCCAGCACCACCACGCTCAATCCCGCGAACCTGTATCCAGCCGTTGCCGGGGCAGCCAAGCAGGTGCGCAGCGTGTCGATTCGCGTGCGCGCCAAGAACTCCAAGGGCTACGGCCCAGCGGCAGACGCCACGCTGGACATGGGCGTCCCCGCAAAGCCGACCGTCACGATGGCGTACAACTCAAACACCGGCAAGGTGACCGCCACCG
>Ga0326512_10003772_pt1 | contig 11054 bp, 11 predicted proteins | sample 1_2617_0518_D_FD_203652 | JGI IMG/M metagenome (GOLD analysis project Ga0326512, IMG submission 203652) | Bovine rumen microbial communities from UC Davis, California, United States - 1_2617_0518 | ecosystem: Host-associated > Mammals > Digestive system > Stomach > Rumen | place: USA...
TTCCGATTTCGGAGAACTACCGGGAACAGACACAGAACTACATGGATGCTCATACATTATCGTAACGTAAGCTGAGCATAACTAACAAACGGGCAAGAAGTTTCAGCGCACTTCTTGCCCGTTTTTTATGGAAGGACAGTCTATTATTTTGACAAATCAGTGAAAGTTGCAACGCGGTTGAAGTCAATCTCATCGAAGAGTTCATCGGTTGCACCCATGCCCTTGACTTCAAGACGATCGGCACTCACGCCATAGCGCTTGACAAGCGTGTCCTTAACTGACTGAGCACGCTTCTCCGACAATTTCTGGTTCAACTCAGGATTGCCTTCGGGTGAAGCATAGCCTTTGATGAGCAGCCGCGACTCCGGGTGGTTCTTCATATATTTGGCAATCATGGCAACACTGGCCATCTGGGCAGCATCGACCGTGCTCTTGCCAAGACCGAAGATAACCGTGGGCTGCAACACGTTGTTGTTGACGTTGACAACCTGCTTGACAACTGTCGGAACAGGCTTGACACTCTTGGCAGCCTCAAGCTCTGCACGCAACTGCTCGATAGTCTTTGAATCAGCTGTCAACTGGCGGTCCTTCGTCTCGTTAGATGCACGCAGTTCATTAACGCGGGCATTCAACACATCGATTTCGTGCTGGTCGCGCAGCTCACCTTTCACAAAGTTATAGGAACCGTAAGAATTGCCGAACTTGAAGTTCAGACCTGCCATCAACTGAAGAGCAGAATGATTTACATTGAAAGTGGTACGCTCATAGCGATCCAGAGAATAAAGGATGGCTGGCTCAATGAAAAGCTGGATAGCGCGTGATTTGCCAAGATTGAAATTCAAATCGAAACCAGCCTTTGCGGTCAAATCATTATTGGGTGCGCCCTCCGGCTGCTTGAACACGTGGTTCCAGCCTGGACCAAAGATAGCAACAATCTCAGCCACGCGAGGTTTTCCTTTATAACCACCGAACCAGTTGCTAAGGTTGACAGTGGCCAGCAAGTGCGTATCGATATTCTTGACAATAGTGGAACTCTCTCCGAACATCTTGTCGTTGAAGTAGGCAGAACCTTCGAAAGCAAAGCCAAATACTGGCGTAAAATAACGTCCCAGACGAAGACCAGCATGTGGATTTGCATTTTTCATAAGATTTGAATGCGTGGTCTTCGTGCTCACACCACCTTCAATTCCTAAATACCAATTGTCAAATGTTGCCGATTCGGCAATAGCCTTCTGTGCGCTCACAGACTGTGCTGTCATTGCAGCTACAGCCATCATAAGTAAAACTTTTTTCATAAATTTGCTTAATGTTATCTAAAAACGCTGCAAAATTACGAAAAAACATTGCAAAAAACAAAGAAAGGCTGTAACTATTTAAACAATTTGCCACAAAAGACATGAAATTCGACCACATCATGGCAGTCAATCAACGAAAAAGGAGAAGCAACTTTGCCAATTGCTTCTCCTTTTTACTATCTCAACAAAACTATCGATTACTTTGCATAAGCCACCGAACGAGTTTCGCGAATCACCGTAATCTTCACCTGTCCGGGGTAAGTCATTTCGTTCTGAATCTTTGTTGCAATCTCACCGCTGAGTGCCTCCGTCTCGGCATCGTCCATCTTGTCGGCTCCAACAATGACACGCAACTCACGACCAGCCTGAATAGCGTATGTCTTCGTGACTCCAGGATAAGACATGGCTATTGCCTCCAAATCGTTCAAACGCTTAATGTATGCCTCCACAATTTCACGGCGAGCACCGGGACGAGCACCACTGATAGCATCGCACACCTGTACGATCGGTGCCAGCAACGTCTGCATCTCCATTTCATCGTGGTGAGCACCAATTGCATTGCAAATATCAGGCTTCTCCTTATATTTCTCCGCAATCTTTGCACCATAGAGAGCATGTGGCAGTTCGCTCTCCTCGTCAGGCACCTTGCCTATATCATGAAGCAGACCAGCTCGTTTTGCCTTCTTAGGATTCAGACCAAGCTCTGAGGCCATCACCGCACAAAGATTAGCAGTTTCGCGTGCATGCTGCAACAGGTTCTGACCATAGCTGCTACGATATTTCATCTTGCCAACGATGCGCACAAGCTCTGGATGCAGTCCGTGTATGCCCAAGTCAATGGTAGTACGCTTACCTGTCTCAATGATTTCGTTCTCCAGCTGTTTCTTCACCTTTGTTACAACCTCTTCAATACGGGCAGGATGGATTCGTCCATCACTGACCAACTGATGCAAAGCCAGTCGGCATACCTCACGACGCACAGGATCGAAAGCAGAAATCACAATGGCCTCAGGTGTATCATCCACGACAATCTCTACGCCACATGCAGCTTCTAATGCACGGATATTTCTACCCTCACGACCAATAATACGGCCCTTAACCTCATCATTGTCAATATGGAAAACGCTGACAGAATTTTCAACAGCCGTTTCGGTTGCCACACGCTGAATGGTCTGAATAACAATCTTCTTTGCCTGAGCATTCGCATTCAGCTTTGCCTCATCCATGATTTCGTTGATATAGCTGGCTGCCTGCGTCTTGGCCTCGTCTTTCATTGATTCTACCAGACGGTTTTTAGCTTCCTCAGCGCTAAGTCCCGAAAGCTCCTCCAGCTTTTCGCGCTCCTTCTGCTGCATCTTGTCCAGTTCGTCTTGCTTCAGTGCCAAAGCCTTCTTTTCATTATCAATGCGCTGTTGCTGATTGTCAAGCTCATTCTTTCTGCGCCCCAGTTCTTCCTGACGCTGGTTAAGCGAGATTTCACGTTGCTTCAACTTATTCTCACTCTGCTGGATATGCTGGTTGCGCTGCTGCACCTCCTTTTCCAACTCGCTTTTCTTATTGAGGAATTTCTCTTTTACCTCAAGCAACTTTTTCTCTTTGATAACTTCAGCTTCCTTGTTGGCGGCAGCTACACTATCATTGTATTCTCTCTTCAGTACATAGCGGAACACAAGAAATCCGCCCACACCGCCTAATACAATGGCGGCAATGGTTATACCGATAAATAATAAGACGTTTATCTCCATAAAAATATATAATGTTAATAATATTCTTCTCTTCTACTTCAAAGCATCCTCAATTTCAGAAGTCAACTGCGAGAGAATATTATCATAGGGAACCGTATCGTTCTTTGCTCGCTCGCGCTCATAACGCAAGGCAATTTCAATGAGCGTCATCAATGCTATGGTATGATCGCTTTTGCGCCCTTTGTACACCTGCGCATAAGCACCATAACGCTCTGAAATGAGCTTTGCTGCAGCACGATAATAGACCTCGTCCTCCCTGTTATGAAGAACGGCCATGATGTCTTCATCGTAGACATGCAACCTGATATTTAGTTTCTCCTTGTTTTCTTCTGCCATCGCCTGTCTCCTTACTTTTCGTCACTGAGGATAGCAATGCATTTATTAACGTCGCGAATGAGTTTGGCCAGTCGATCCTTGGCACCTTGAAGGTCGCCATCAGAAATCTCCATCATTTTGGCCATTTTCAACGACTGGTAGTCCCGATTTTTCTGCTCAAGCTTTTCTTGTAAGGTCTTTATTTCTTTTTCATTCTTATCGACCATACTATACAGTTCCTCGTTCTCCTTTTTCAGCTCCTGAAAACGAAGAATCATCTGCCGCACACGGGTCTGGAACGTTGCTAAAGCTTTCTCGCCTTCGGTCATGACTACTGTTTTAACGTTACAAAGGTAGGCATTTTATATTGAAAATTGAAAACAGAAAATTGAAAATCCGCAGCGCTTAACGCGTTTTAACTTTTACAACACGACAATTATTGATTATTAACCACTACGTTAACATCTTCAATCTTCATGTTTTTCTTTTCAATCGTATTTTTTGCTTATTCAAAATCAATTATCTGCACTATCTTGTGGCTGTTTTTCATTTTTGGCCAACATCACAACACGATAGACAAAGTCTGTTGCCCACTTCTGAGAGAAGCACAGACGTTTACTGTATTCGCGCACAGCCAATACGGTCTTGATGACACCAGCATCTGTAAAATCGTTCTTGTTGTAAATGTCAGCAACTGTCTTCTCCGTCATCTGATAAAGGGCTTTTTTGAAAAAACCCGGCAAGCGCAACTTAAATTTCATCAAGTTACCCGTCAGCATCATCAAATCCTGCACAAATGCCTGGAACTGCAACAGATATGGCTGAACATCTTGCATCGACTTGCAACGACGACGAATGCTCTGATCTATCTCCTTGAAGAATTGATCGTCCATATCATACATCTCCTTCAAAATTTTCTTACAGCGTGCCCGCTCCCCCACACCCAGCTTTCCTGCTTGGGTAGGAACTTTCAGGGTCGTTTTGAACACACGCAAATCTGGCAGGGCTGCCAGATTCGTAATATTGAGTTGCGCAGCCAACTCTGCCTGAAAATATACACGGATAAGTGTCATGAAATCTTCCATGCCACCCACTTTTGTTTCCGCATCATCGGTCGACTTCCGACCAAAAATTTTCGAAAAAAATCCCATAGTCATTAAAAATTTGTGCAAAGTTAGCTTTTTTTCTTCACATTCATGCAATTTTGCCAACAAAAACATTATTAACCAGTTTTTTTTAGTAACTTTGCACCCTGAAATAACGTTATTTAAAAACATGAAAGGTATTGTTTTAGCAGGTGGTAGTGGCACACGTCTCTATCCAATTACGAAAGGTATCAGCAAGCAATTGATACCCATTTTCGACAAACCCATGATTTATTATCCGATATCAGCGCTCATGTTAGCTGGTATTCGTGAAATCCTTATCATTTCCACTCCCTACGATTTGCCAGGCTTCAAACGCTTGTTAGGCGATGGCAGCGAATTGGGTGTAAGATTTGAATATGCAGAACAGCCTTCACCTGACGGCTTGGCGCAGGCATTCATCATCGGTGAGAAGTTTATTGGCAACGATTGTGCATGCTTGGTGTTGGGTGATAACATCTTCTACGGATCAGGCTTTAGCGGATTGTTGCGCCAAAGTGTTGAAAATGCAGAGAAACATAACTTAGCTACAGTCTTTGGTTACTATGTAAACGACCCAGAGCGCTATGGTGTCGCCGAATTCGATGGAGAAGGAAACTGCCTCAGCATCGAAGAAAAGCCGGAGCATCCCAAATCTAACTATGCTGTGGTTGGATTGTATTTCTATCCGAACAGCGTGGTTGACATCGCCAAGAACATTAAGCCCAGTGCCAGAGGCGAGCTGGAAATCACAACGGTCAACCAAGAATATCTGAAACGTCAGACTCTGAAAGTACAAACGCTTCAACGCGGATTTGCATGGCTTGACACAGGCACACACGACTCTTTGGCCGAAGCAAGCACATTCATTGAAGTAATTGAAAAGAGACAAGGCCTGAAAGTTGCATGTCTGGAAGAGATTGCTTTCAAGAAAGGCTGGATTAGCCGCGAAAGACTCGCAGAGCTGGCAAAGCCGATGCTGAAGAATGGATACGGTCAATATCTGGCAGAACTCGCAAAAGAAAAAAAGTAAAATCACACATTATTTATATATAATAAAGTAATATTTTTATGGAAGACATAAAAAAAACAGAATTTGGAGAAAGCTTTGACAACATGTCACAAGCTGAAGAATCATCTACATTCGACATTAGGACGATCTTTACGCTCATCATCCTGAACTGGCAGTGGTTCCTGCTGTCCATGTTCATCTTCGTCTGTGGTGCTTTCCTATATCTTCGCTATGCAGCACCTACCTACCAGATGTCGGTAAAGATGCTGATCAAGGAAGAGCAGAACAATCGTCGTAGTGGCAACCAGATGCTGGCCAACATGCAGGATCTTGGTTTCATCACCAACTCGGCTGGTATCGACAACGAGATTGAGATTCTGAAGTCGAAAAGACTGGCACTTGAGGCCGTGAAGGACTTGAAACTCTATGTTGAATACTACACAAAAGGCCGTGTCAAGGAGCAGCTCATTTACAATTCACAGCCCCTTAATGTCGACTTGGATCCTGAGAGCCTGGAGAAACTTGAGGGAAACAAGAAAGCTAAGTCTATCCGTATCAAGGTCACGAAAGAGGATAATGCATACCATCTGATAAGCAAGGACAAGGAAGTACCCTTCGAGGCTACTTTCAAGAGTCTGCCTGCCACGGTAAAGACCTCACTCGGAAGCATCACCTTCACGATCAACCCAATGTGCATTGAGGGCATGAAGAATGGCCAGTCATTCAGTGCTCATATTTTTTCACCAAATGCTGTAGCCGCAGCCTATACAAAGGCACTGAGCGTGGAACCCACTTCGAAGCTTACCTCTATTGCCAAGCTCACCCTGAACGATGTCAATGCCGAAAGAGCATCCGACTATCTGAAGCAGCTGGCTCTCTGCTATAACCGTCAGGCCAATGCTGATAAGAACGAAATAGCATTTAAGACCGAGGCATTCATCAACAGCCGTCTGGAAAAAATCAATGCCGAGCTGGGTATGACAGAAGGCGAGCTGGAGAGCTTCAAGAAGCGCAACAATCTGACTCAGTTGCGATTGGATGCCACACAGACTTTGGCACAGTCGAGCCAATATACTGCCCAACTGTCACAGGCAAATACTCAGATGCAACTGCTGGACTATCTGCGTGAGTATGTGTCACAGCCCTCTAACAAGTATCAAATCATCCCTTCGAATGTTGGTCTCACCGACCCTATTTCATCGTCTCTGATCAATACCTACAACCAGCACGTTCAAGATCGTAACCGCTTGTTGGAAGCCGCCTCTGAGACCTCACCCCAAGTGATGACGCTGACCAACACGCTGAACCGCTTGCAGGTAAGTATCAACGATGCTCTGATGCAAGCACGTAAGGCTGCCGATATTCAGCGCCAAGGTATTCAGGAGCAATACAACCGTTATCAGGTTAAAGTGGCTAACACACCTGAGCAGGAGCGTATCCTGACTCAGATTGGTCGTCAGCAAGAGGTAAAATCAGGTCTGTACTTGATGCTGCTGCAGAAGCGTGAGGAGAACTCCATCTCACTGGCTGCTACCGCCGACAAGGGCCGACTGATTGACGATCCCATCTTCGGCGGAAAAGTAAGTCCAAAGAGTGCTATCATCATGCTTGCAGCTATCGTACTGGGCTTTGCCCTTCCCCTGCTTTTCAGCTATCTGATACAGTTGCTCCGCTATAAGATTGAGGGCCATGAGGATGTTGCACGTCTGACGACCTTACCCATCGTGGCCGACGTTGCCGTTGCCAGCGAGAATGCCAAGACCGCAGCCGGTATCGTGGTTCACGAGAACAAGAACAACCAGACCGACGAGATTTTCCGCTCTATGCGTACCAATATTCAGTTCATGCTGAAAGAAGACGAGAAGGTCATCATGTTCACCTCATCATCATCGGGTGAAGGTAAGACGTTCAATGCAGCCAACCTGTCTGTCAGCTTTGCCTTGCTGGGCAAGAAGACCATCCTGCTGGGTCTTGATATTCGTAAGCCTGCATTAGGTCGCCTGTTCGAAATCGCAGACCGTCAGAAGGGTATCACAACTTTGCTTGTAAAAGATCATATCAGCAAAGAAGATCTGGCCGATCAGATTACACCTTCCGGCATCAATGCCAACCTCGATCTGCTGCTTGCCGGTCCTACACCTCCCAACCCAACAGAGCTTTTGGCACGCGAGAGCCTGAAGACTATCATCAACATGCTTCGCGAACAGTACGACTACATCATTCTCGATACCGCACCTGTAGGTCTGGTGACTGATACACTCCAGATCGGTAAGTGTGCTGACGTATCGGTATTCGTTTGCCGTGCAGACTATACGCCAAAGAGCAGCTTTGCTCTCATCAACTCACTGGCCACAGAGCAGAAACTTCCCAACATGTGTGTCGTCATCAACGGTATCGACATGTCGAAGAAGAAGTATGGCTACTACTATGGCTATGGTAAGTATGGTAAGTATGGCCGCTATAGCTACGGTTATAGCTACGGACGCGGTTACGGACGCTATGGCTATGGCAACTATGGCGCATACGGCAGCTACGGTGCGTATGGCAGCTATGCCGATAGTCACTATGGCAACAAAGAAGACGATTCAATCAAAAAGTAAAGCGTAATGGTTATTGGAGTTGATTTTGACGGAACGATTGTCGAAGACAAGTATCCAGAGATTGGCAAGGAGATTCCATTTGCTACCGAGACACTGAAGATGCTCATCAAGAATCACCACCGTCTGATTCTTTGGACGGTGCGTGAAGGCAAATACCTTGAGGATGCCGTCAACTGGTGCCGGGAGCGTGGGGTGGAATTCTATGCTGTCAACAGAGACTATCCTGAAGAAACGACTGAAAATAACGACCACTTCAGCCGTAAGTTGAAGGCAGACGTGTGGATTGACGACCGCAACCTTGGTGGACTGCCAGACTGGGGTACCATCTACCGGATGATTACGCGTCACAAAACATGGCACGACCTGATTATTGAAGAGGTTCAGAGTGCTACGCTTACTCCCTATGAAGAGATGCACCCCAAGAAGAAACCTTGGTGGAAATTCTAAAGCCAATAAAAAATCCGCAGCTTATTCGATTAAGCTGCGGATTTTTTATTATTTAATATCAAAATACTGATCGAGCAGTTTCACGCCTTCGGTCGTGCAGAAGCCTCGGAGTGACACTAAGACGAGGTTCTGAAAAATTTGTTCCATCGAGTATTCCTTATATAGCGCATGCTCCATGATGTAAGTAGATATGGCACTGAACATACGCGACACAAGCTCTAAGTCTACACCACTGCGGAAGAAGCCTTCTTCAACACCACGCTTCAGGAAACCAATGAACAGCTCATGAGACTGCTGATAGTCCTCATGCAAAAAATCGACAACGCTGGGGTACTTCGATATATCAGCATAGAACTCCGGACAAGTCTTATTGAAATCCTCAACCTTCTTTCGATATACATGCAAAACTATATCGATGACATTAGGACTCTGCTGATAAAGAGTCATAAGTTCCTCGTCCTTTATCTGCTTGAACTTTTTCACGCCCTCATACAGCAAGCACTCCTTATTATAGTAAATCTCATATAGTGTACGCTTCGAAATGCCCAGCATCTGGGCTATATCGTCCATTTTCACCGCCTTGATGCCCTTGGCTGCAAAGGCAGTCATAGCAGTCTCAAGGATACGGTCTTTAAGACCTACCATATAGGGAGTAATAATCTTAGAATCTTTCATAACATAAGGCCATTCTTAATTACCGTTACCTCAGCTTCAGGGAATCACCCACCCTGATCTGATAGTAAGGCGAAAGATGATTGATTTTATAGAGATACTTCAGACGGATTCCATATTTCTGTGCGATGGAGTACATCGACTCGCCAGCCCTTACATAGTGCATGCGCTCAGCATAGTCTTTGGGGGCCGACTTCTTTTTCTTCATCAGCCAGACGATCTCGCCCACCTCCAGCGCATCATTCTTGTCACGCTCGTTATACTTCGCCAGTTTCTTGTACGAAGTTTTCATTTCGGCAGCAATCGAACGATAGGTGTCGCCCCTGCGAGCTATGACGTAGTAGTTGCCATTGAAATGCTCTATCTGGTGCAACTCCCCTATATAAGCATTCTTCGCATGCTTGGTCAGGAACTTATCATAGTCCTTGGCCGTGTCATATTCATATAGCTTATACAGCTGAATCAGGTCTATCAGCTTGTTGGCATACTGCGGATTCGTGGCATAGCCAGCCGCCTTCAGTCCCCTGGCCCATCCCTTATAGTCGGTTGTTTTCAGTCTGAACAAACTGCGATAACGCTGGCTCTTGGCAAGGAAGCGCGAATGATCCTCATACGAATCAAACGAAGACCGATAGGCACGGAAGCACTCGTTACGGCTGTCATCATCCTGATAGACCGTAGCACCCGTCCAGCCATGACACTTTATTCCAAAGTGATTGTTGCCTTTCCTCACAAGTTCGCTGCGCCCAGCCCCCGACTCCAGCAGTCCCTGCGCCAATGTGATAGATGCCGGAATCTTCCATGCCTTCATCTGTTCTATAGCAACATCCTTATATTGATTAATGTATTGCTGATATTGCTGATTCCAGCGCATCTGTGCAAAGCCATAGGCCGGCAGCCAAAATACAAACAAAAATAACAGTTTTCTCATCATAAATCTAAATTTCCAATGCAAAAGTAATGATTTCTATTGATATTTTACTATTTTTGCAACAGAAATCTTTAATAACATGAACGAGCTGATTCTTAAATCTAAGATTTTGGTGTACCAAATGAGCGAATTGAAAGACAATGAGCGTCAGTTGGTAGAACAAGCCATCAAATCCACCGAACATTCCTACGCACCTTTTTCTCACTTCCATGTTGGTGCAGCTCTGTTGCTGGCCAACGGCAATATCGTGGTGGGCTGCAATCAGGAGAATGCCGTCTTCCCTGCCGGAATCTGTGCCGAGCGGTCGGCCATCCACTCTGCGGGTGCTCAGTTTCCCGACCAGCCGATTGTGATGCTGGCCATTGCTGCACGCAACGCGACAGGCCAACTGACCGCCGAACCCGTATCGCCCTGCGGCATCTGCCGTCAGGCCATTGTCGAGACCGAGACAAGATACAAGCGCCCCATTCGCATCTTGCTCTACGGACAGAAGGAAATCTACGTTGCCGACGGCATCAAGGAATTGCTGCCCCTGGCTTTCCGCGATTTTTAGCGATAGCATCCCATCCCCTTTGCCGTCGATAGGCTGTCCAGATGAAAATCGTACTTGAAGTTCTTTTCATCTATCAGCACAAAATGCTTCTTCCCTTGAATCTCATCGGAGGGCTTCTCCCACACGATATTCTTGAAACGCTGGTCCACGCTGTCGGCAGGTGTCCTCAACAGACATGTGTCAAACGCGTAGTCGAACGTTACAGTTGTATCGGCAGCCGCCACCTTCACCACTTCATTTTCTTCATAGCCAGTCAGAATCGAGTTGGTACACGACAGTTTCTTCAGTGGATAGTCGGCCCCATCATACCGATTCAGGAAGCGCAGCGACACGCCACGGTCGGCTGAGAACGGATAGAAC
>Ga0326512_10003773_pt1 | contig 11054 bp, 8 predicted proteins | sample 1_2617_0518_D_FD_203652 | JGI IMG/M metagenome (GOLD analysis project Ga0326512, IMG submission 203652) | Bovine rumen microbial communities from UC Davis, California, United States - 1_2617_0518 | ecosystem: Host-associated > Mammals > Digestive system > Stomach > Rumen | place: USA: California...
AGGATAAAAAACAGGAACAGAAATTTGCTCACGAGCTGGACGCACAGGCGTACAACGGCAACGATCTTGGTGCTACCTATACTAAGGAGGCAACGACCTTCAAGGTATGGGCGCCGCTTGCAAAAAGAGTTGCGGTAAAGATGTATGCTACAGGCAGCTCAGACGAAGAGGGTGCAGCGGATATCTCCACAACGACCATGACAAAAGGCGACAGGGGCGTTTGGGAAGCGACCGTAAAGGGCGATCAGAAAAACCATTACTATACCTATCTTATTACAACAGACGGTATTACGATAGAAACAAACGATGTCTATTCAAAGGCAGTCGGCGTAAACGGAAACAGGAGTATGGTAGTTGATCTTGCCTCAACAAATCCTGACGGGTGGGATAAGGATAAACATATTCTCTATGACGATCCGACAGATGCAGTAGTATGGGAAGTCCATATCCGTGATTTTTCAGTAAGCAATGTATCGGGAATTTCAGATAAGAACAAGGGCAAGTTCCTTGCATTTACGGAAAAGGGTACAACTCTTGACGGCAAGGGTGAAATACCGACCTGTGTAGAGTATCTCAAAAAGTTAGGCGTTACCCATGTACAGCTTCTTCCGGTCTATGATTATGCGACGGTTGACGAATCCAAAACAGATTCAGAGGAATATAACTGGGGCTATGATCCGAAAAACTACAATGTGCCCGAGGGATCATATTCCACAAATCCTTTTGACGGAAATGTCCGTATAAACGAATTCAAACAGATGGTTAAGGCTCTTCATGATGCTGGTATCGGCGTTATTATGGATGTTGTTTATAACCATACATATACCGCAAAGGGAAGCTGCTTTGAAAATACCGTTCCCGGATATTATTTCCGCTATAAGGATGACGGTTCTCTTTCGGACGGCTCGGGCTGCGGAAACGAAACGGCAAGCGATCATCTTATGTACAGAAAATATATGATCGACTCTGTTCTTTACTGGGCAAATGAATATCATATTGACGGTTTCCGATTTGATCTTATGGGCGTTCATGATGTCGATACAATGAACGAAATAAGAAAGGCTCTCGATACAAAGGTCGAGGGCGGAAAAAAGATCATTATGTACGGCGAGCCGTGGACAGGCGGATCTACCTCAACAGACGCTAAAACCGCCGTAAAGGATAATGTAAAACTCCTTGATAACCGCATAGGTGCTTTCAATGATTCATTCCGTGATTCTGTAAAGGGTCATGTTTTCAATGCACAGGAGGGCGGATTCGTACAAAAGGCGTCCGGCTCCGGCGCAGTAAAAGAGTCTATCAAAGGCTCAAGCTGGCTGAAACAGCCGTCACAGTCCGTTACATATATTTCCGCCCATGATAATTTCACACTGTATGACAAGCTGATAATGTCTACAAAGAATGATTCAAGCTTTGATACCCGTGATGAAAGCATTGTTAAAATGAATAAGCTTGCCGCAGCTATAACACTTACCTCACAGGGTATTACCTTCATGCAGGCAGGCGAGGATTTCGCAAGAACAAAATACGGTGATGAAAACAGCTATGTTTCACCTGACAGCATTAATATGCTCGACTGGAACTGTCTTGTAAAATATGCAGACCTCAGTTCCTATTATCAGGGACTTATTGAGATAAGAAAGAATTTCAAGCCCTTCCGTGATCCGACAGCCGGCAGCAGTTCAAGGATAGCTTTTTCCGATACGGGAAATGACGGCGTTATAGCTTATACTCTTTCAAATGAGCTGACCGCAGATAAGGAATGGGCATATGCGGCTGTTCTGTTCAATGCGACAGGCAGCGAACAGGAGGTAACTCTGAAAAAAAGCGGAAACAAGGCGCTTCCCTCAACCTGGGAGATAATCGCAGACGGTACTCAGGCAGGACTTAAAGGTCTTGGGACTGTTGAGGGAGATAAGGTGACAATAGCGCCAAACAGTGCAATGATACTAACTGATAAGGAAAGCTTTGATAAGCTTAATAAGGCTTCATCAGTATGCAGGGTTACAGTTGAGTATGTTGACGACAGTTCCGGAAATGTAATTGAAACTCAGGTGCTGAAAGGCAATGAGGGCGAAGGCTTCAGAGCTGAAAGATGCAGTGATTTTGATGTGGATTACGATTATGTAAACACAGAAGGCAGTGACAAGGGTAAATTTACAAAGGCAGATCAGAAGGTCGTTTATCATTATAAAAAATTCACCGGCAATATTTATGAGCTGAAAGTAAACTTCCTGCGTAAGGGCGATGCTGATTTTGCAACAGGCGACAGTGAGATGGCTCCGCCTGTAGTAACAAGAATGCGTGAAAACACTCAGTACATCGCTCAGATCAAAAAGATCGACGGAATGAGACTGGATATGGATACATTCCCATCCAATGCAGTCGGATTTGCAACGGACAACATAAATGTAAATTATTATTATGTAACCGAACCTGTATCAGATCTTGTTATCCACTATTATGATCCCGATAAATGGTCAAAGGTATATGCATATCTTTATTCCGAAAATGATGAGGGTGAAAAAGAAGAATTTGCAGGCGGTGAACCCGGCACAGAAATGCAGGCTGACTCTGAGCTTGGCGAGGGCTGGTACACACTTACCGTAAAGGGCAAGGGCAGCAATGAGGACATCAAAGCAGTATTCAGCGATGGAGACAAAAACAGTGATACCACGATATACACTGTAACCAACGAGGCTTGGATCCAGAACGGCGCAGTAAATTTCAAGGGCGAGGTCAATGTAATATACCTTGACAATGCCGGAACGATTCTTGCAATGGACAAAATCACCGGAAAGGAAGGCTCTGAGTATAAAGCAGAGCAGAAAAGCTTCGACAGCTGCGAATTCCTGAACGCTTCTACAAATGTATCAGGCAAGCTTTCACGTTCCGTAAGCTATGCATTTTATGTATACAAAAGCCCCAATGCACCCGTACCCGAGGTTCCGAGCAACAACGAGGACGATAACAAAGGAATAGTAACAGTAATTGCAATTATTCTCGGTGCATCACTGCTTACATTTGTCGGTGCAGGAATAATCGGTCATATTTATAACAAGCGCAAGAACCGCTGGAATATTTAGCCGCTAAACTTAAAACGTTTTTCAGGGCTGTCACACTGATTAGTGCGGCAGCCCTTTTTCTGTCTTTGTTGCATAGGCGCCTTATGTCTCGCCGTCTTTTGTACAAAAAAAAGAGAAGACAGCGGAGAATAGTGGCTAATAAGCCGAAACACTGTCAAAATCATTGATTTTTTATTAAAATGATTATATAATCATAGTGGCAAAAAGAGCCTTAAAGGTTTTTTGAATATATTAAAGCAGGTGATCATTTTGAGGAATCCGGTTCGCAGAACTGAAGTCGTTATCGACCTCTCTGCATTGGAGCATAATGCAGAACTTATACGTTCAAAAATCGGCAATGATACTCAGCTTATGGCTGTTCTGAAAGGTGACGCTTACGGACACGGCGCTGTCGGCGTTTATCCTACACTTAAAAAATCCGGCGTTGAATGTTATGCCGTTTCCGTATGGAAGGAAGGCGCAGCGCTCAGAAAAAACGGATGCACAGAACCTATACTTATTCTCGGAGACACTCATGATGAGGAATATCAAAATCTTATAAAATATGATCTGACTCCGACTATTTTTACATATGACGCTGCCGAAAAACTCAGCGCCGCAGCTTCACGCAGCAATACCGTTCTTCCTGTCAATATCAAAATAGATACCGGAATGAGCCGGATCGGTCTGCCTGCAAATGAAGAATCCGCAGATCTTATCAAAAAAATAAGCCTTCTCCCCGGAATAAAGATCACAGGTGTTTTTACTCATTTTGCAAGGGCGGACGAGCCTGACGGCATTGCAGCTAAAAAGCAGCTTGAAAAATATCTTTATATTCTGGATCTGCTTAAAAGCGAAGGCGTTGACGTACCTATGAGACATACCGCAAACAGTCCCGCCATACTTCTTCGTCCGGAAAGCTATCTTGACGCTGTAAGGGCAGGCGATATACTCTTCGGTCTTTGTCCTGTGGATGAGGATATATGGGAAAAAGAGGATTTCCGTCAGGTGCTGAGCTGGTATACATATGTTGTAATGGTAAAGGAAGTACCCGCAGGTACAGAAGTCGGTTACGGAGGAACCTTTGTTACCGACAAGCCTACAAAAATCGCTACCATACCTGTCGGCTTTGCTGACGGATACAGCAGACGGCTTTCAAACAAGGGATATGTAATGATACACGGCAAGAAAGCGCCCGTTCTCGGCAGGGTATGCATGAATCAGTTCATGGTAGATGTTACCGATATCCCTGATGTAAAAAGGGGCGACAAGGTGGGGCTTATTGATAATGATATGACCATACTAAAAATGGCCGATCTGACAGATGCTAATGTTGATGAGATCGTATGTGCCATACCTGCCGCCGTACCTCGTGTTTACAGGGATTGATTTATATAAAAGCTCAAAAATTCAAAGGAGAATATTATAATGTCAAAACTTTATGTCTTTAAAATACTGGGTCATTCAAGCTTTAAAAAAATGAATGCCGCAATTAATACCGTTCATGAACGCAGCGGAAAAAATAAAGTATCTACTTTTTTTGATATGCTTTACTGCGCAAAAAAATTCGGCGCAGGATATTATGATTATCAGATCTTCGCTTTTTATGATATGGACAACAAGCACAGAAGCACATATGTTACCCGTATTATAAACCAGCGTTTCAACAGCTTTATGAATGATTACAGCTATGAACATTTCCTTGAAAACAAGGATGAGTTCAACAAGCTCTATAAAAAATATGTCGGCAGGGATTTCCTTCTCCTTGATGAAGCAAGCGAGCAGGAGGCTAAAGAATTCCTTTCCAAAAGAGATCTTATTTTCTGCAAAATGAAAGACCTTGAATGTGGTCACGGCTGCGAAAGGATCAAGGTCAGCGATTATCCCGATCTTGATACACTTTACAAATATCTCAAGGACAAGGGCTTCTGCATCGTTGAGGATAATATAAAGCAGCATCCTGCGCTCAGCAAGCTTTATCCCAATGCCGTAAACAGTATGCGTATTATAACAGTCCTTGACAAGGACGGCGAACCGCATCTTCTTTATGTCGTTCAGAAAATGGGCGTCGGCGGAAGTATTATCGACAACAACTGTATGTTCACCCCCGTTGATCCCGAAACAGGCAAAATTCTTTATCCCGCACATTCGGGCGATACCATAAAGGGCATAGTCTATACCGAACATCCCGATACTCATGTAAAAATCCAAGGCTATCAGATCCCTTATGTAAAGGAAGCTGTACAGATGTGTCTTGAAGCTGCAAAGATCACTCCACAGATCAGATTTGTCGGCTGGGATGTCGCTATCACTACCGACGGTCCTGTTATCATCGAGGGCAATACATACTGCGCCCATGACTTCTGGCAGCTGCCCCCGCATACTCCCGATCATATAGGTATGCTCCCTAAAATCAGAAAATATGTTCCTGAATTTTTTGATAAGAAAAAGGCTGAAAAAAACAAATAATTTTACCTCAGGCGGACGATCTGTCCGCCTTATTTTTTGCAATTTTGGTAAAAAACGGCTTGAATACAAGGATTTTTAAAAAATTTTTTACACAATTGTACCACACCACGCCTCATCCATTAATGGAAATTATGACCATTAATGGATTTTCGCTTCCAAATCATTTTGTGAATTATGATATTTATTTTGCGATATTTTGACAATTTATTGTCGTTTCGACTATTAATTACCTGTCTCAACAAATTATTTTTCTCCGAAATGGCAGAATAACTGGACTATTGTTGTATTGATATTTGTTTATATTTACTATATAATATAATCAAAGGAAATGAAAGTACATTTTATTGTATACAAGAGGGGATCAGTATGAAGATAATTGCATCAGAAACAAATTCATCTGCATCATACAATATGATGAGATCAGAATTGAAGGATAAGGACATTGGTGAGGAATATGTATACGGAATATCAATTTCAGATGATCAGAATATGGTTGCAGTCGAAGATATCTCCTGTGATTACATCGCTGTAAAGAAACTGTTTGAGCTTATGATCGAAGAACAGCTTTATCCTGAGCATTTGTATGATGTTGTTGAGGATTTTCTTTCATAACAAAGAAAAAAAATAAAAATTTCCGCTTTCAGAAAAAAATTTGACCTTTCGGGGTCAAATTTTTTTTGCTTTTCAGGTACTATTGAAAGGAGGTTTAAAGCCGTGCAGAAAAACAACGGTCTGACAACAAAAGAAAAACTGTTCTGCATCTACTATGCAGGCAGCGGAAAGTGCAGGGAAGCTGCCGCCTGCGCCGGTTTCCGAGATCCGGAAAAAACAGGAAACACTCTTCTGACAAGAGATGATATCAATCTGGAGCTTAGCCGGATATATGAAGCTAAAAACAGAAACTACAGACAGCAGGCAAGGGCAGGTTATGAACGTCTTGCCTTCGGGAATATTTCGGACGCTATACGACTTATGTTTACAGACAAGCCCGATATCCAGGAGATATCCTCACTTGATCTTTTCAACGTTGCGGAAATAAAACGTCCGAAAGACGGCGCACTTGAGATCAAATTCTTTGACCGAATAAAAGCACTCGAAAAGCTTGAAGCAGCGGATAACAATGAAAAACAAGGCGTATCCGATTTTTACCGTGCGCTTATCGGCGACGGCTCAGAGTCTTGAAAAACACATTCTATGCATAAAGGAGGTTAAATTTGAAATTCAAAAAATTTTCAGACAAACAAATGCAGGTGCTGAAATGGTGGAACAAAAACGGCAGCAGGTTTGACGGCATTATCTGTGACGGCGCTGTAAGAAGCGGCAAAACTCTCTGCATGAGCGTTTCTTTCGCTTCATGGGCAATGCTTACCTTCAACGGCGGAAACTTTGCCATATGCGGAAAAACTATACGGTCTGTAAAAAGAAATGTCGTCACTCCGCTTATGTCGATCCTCAGAGATCTGGGGTTTGAAATAAGAGACAGGCTTTCTTCAAATCAGCTGGATGTATCTTCGGGAAGAGTCTGCAATACATTTTATATTTTCGGCGGCAAGGATGAAGGCTCGGCTGCGCTTATACAGGGAATGACCTTATGCGGCGTACTTTTTGACGAGGCTGCGCTTATGCCGAGATCCTTTGTTGAACAGGCTGTTGCAAGGTGCAGCGTGGAAGACTCCAAGCTCTGGTTCAACTGCAATCCCGAATACCCGCAGCACTGGTTCTGCCGTGAATGGGTGAACAAGCTTGAGGAAAAAAAGCTCTTTTATATTCACTTTACAATGGAGGACAATCCTTCCCTATCCCCTGCCATGCTTGAACGGTACAAAAGAATGTATTCAGGCAGCTTTTATCAGCGGTATGTACTTGGTAAATGGGTAGCCTCCGAGGGTCTTGTTTATCCGTTTATGTCCGATGATAAAATGCTTTATGATGTACCCTCAGCAAGCTTTGACGATTATATTATTTCCTGCGACTACGGAACTGTAAATCCCTCATCCTTCGGGCTGTGGGGGCTTTACGGCGGCAAATGGTACAGGATAGACGAATACTATTTCAACTCCCGTACAGAGGGCTTTTCCCGCACTGACGAGGAGCATTATGAAGGTCTGTGCCGTCTTGCAGGCGACAGGGAGATAAACAGGATCATCGTTGATCCTTCTGCTGCAAGCTTTATTGAAGTAATAAAGCGGCATGGTAAATTTTCTGTCATTCCTGCAAAGAATAATGTTATAGACGGAATAAGACAGGTAAGCACAGCCCTTAAACAGGGCGATATAAGGATCTGCCGCTGCTGCGGGGATACTGTCAGGGAATTCGGTCTGTACCGCTGGGAAAGCGGCGGGCGTGATGTGCCGCTTAAAGAAAACGATCACGCTATGGATGACATACGCTATTTCACAGCAACCTATCTCAATCAGACCGAGGATACATTCTTTGCTTTCTCGGTCAACAGACAGGAGGTGATTGATTGAGCTGGTTCAGAAAAAAGAAAAACACTGATGTACCGCCTGTACAGACAGCCTCTGGCTATGCGGCAAAACACCCTTTCGGAAATCTGTACTGCTGCACTCACAGCAGCCGGATCGAAAGAATGCTTTACAAGGAACTGAGAAAAAAAGTACCTGTGATCGATGCTGCAATTTACAAGATAATACGTCTTGTGGGCGGGTTCCGTATAAAATGCGTGGATGAAGATATTCAGGCAAAAATGGATGAATTTACAAAAACTATCCCCTGCGGACCCACTTCATTCGGTCTTGAAAGCTTTTTATCCGCTTATCTCGAACAGCTTCTTACCTTCGGAACGGCTGTCGGGGAGATCGTCCCCTCATCCGACGGAAGTATAGCTTCTCTATATCTGAGCGATCCTGATGACGTTGAGCTTATATGCAGGGATAATCCCCTTGATGTCAGGATATGCGCCATTGACGAATGTGGTCAGCGCAGGGAAGTCACATATCCCGAGCTTATCCTCAGGAGCGCCATAATGCCGGAACCGGGTCAGGCTTACGGAACATCAATACTTCGGGGGCTGCCTTTTATTTCCGATATTCTTATGAAAATATTCCATGCCCTGGAAACAAACTGGGACAGGGTCGGAAATGTAAGATTTGCAGTTACCTACAAGCCGCCCGAGTCGGACAGGAGCATGAGCAGGGAAAGGATAATGATGATAGCCGATGAATGGTCAAAGGCAATGAAAAGCAGTGAACCGAGAGATTTTATCTCTGTCGGCGATGTAAATATCAAGGCAATAGGCGCTGATAATCAGATACCCGACAGTCAGATACCCGCCCGACTCTTACTTGAACAGATCGTTGCAAAGCTTTCTGTTCCCCCGTTCCTGCTGGGGCTTAGCTGGTCAACAACTGAGCATATGTCCTCTCAGCAGGCGGATATCCTGACAAGCGAGCTTGAATATTACAGAAGGATCCTTGAAGTACCCATCAGAAAAATATGCACAACTTATCTGCATTTTGAAGGTCTTGATGACCGTTTCACTATCGAATGGGATAATATCAATTTACAGGATGAGGTCGAGCTTGCAAGGGCAAGACTTTACAATGCACAGGCTGAAAGGCTTGAAGGAAAGGAATGATAATTTGAATAAACACGAACTGGAGCTTATAAATCAGTATACACGCCGTCCGTTTACCGAAGATGAGGTATATACATTTTCCGTTACGCTTTGCGACAATGAAATTGACAGGGATTTTGAACGCTTCTCTGACAATGCTCTCGAAAAGCTGAGCAGCCTTTTCAAGGGAGTCACGGGCATTACGGATCATGACCCCAAGGCGAAAAACCAGACGGCGAGAATATACGACTGCATTACGGAAAAACCGCAGGGACAATATACATCCGATAACAAGCCCTATATGCGGCTCAAAGCCTTCGCTTATATTCCTAAAGCTAAATGCAGCGATGATATCATCACTCAGATCGAAAGCGGCATAAAAAAGGAAGTAAGCGTCGGCTGTTCGGTAGCTAAAAAAACATGCTCCGTATGCGGAAGTAATATTGGTCTTTGCAGTCACAGCAAGGGACATTATTATGACGGCAGACTTTGCTTTGCCGTTCTTGAAGAACCGACAGACGCCTATGAATGGTCATTTGTCGCTGTTCCCGCACAGAAGGCTGCGGGAGTTACTAAAAACTATAAAACAGGAGTTGATAATATGGATATTGAGAAGAGAATTTTCTCAGGAGGCGAGCAGACCTTTACCGCAGATGAAATGATGATCTTAGCGGAAAAGCTCCGCAGTCTCAATGAACGTGCAGCAGACGGTGACGCTTACCGTACAAGGCTTGTCACGGATATAAATAAAATGGCAGCAATAGCTGTACCGGCGCTCAAAAAGGATACATTAAGCTTTATAACCTCGAACATGAGTGCAGTTCAGCTTGAAGATCTCTGTCATGCATTGACGGAAAAGGCAGCGGCAGTTATGCCGATCAAGCCTCAGCTTTCCTCTGTAAGGAATACAGTGAAAGCAAATAACAACGATTATAAAAATATTTAAGGAGGAATTTTATTATGAATGTTTGTTTTAATGGTTTCGGTGAGAATGTACTCACCTTTGAAAAGCAGGGAACTATCGCTGCGGGCGATCCTGTAATGGTCTGCGGCAACGGAATAGTTCAGAAGGCAACAGGAAGGTTCTGCGGCATATGCACAGCTGTAAGAAACGGTTTTGTCACCGTCCAGCTCAGCGGTTATGCAAGGGCTTCATATACCACTGCACCGTCTGTCGGGTTCAGCAAGCTCTCCGCAGCAAGCGGCAAGCTTAATCTTGATGCGTCAAACGGCGTTGAATATCTTGTACTCGATGTGGATACAACAGCCAAGACCTTTGGATTTATACTTTGATTTTAAGGAGGATTTTTAACTATGGCATTTTATGACAATATAAAACTTGAAAAGGGTATGTACTCAAACGGCATGCGTTCCTTTACGGATATTCTTGAGGAGCTTGATCCCTCGGAAAACTATAAAAATACACCTCTTGAGGGGCTTGACGCATATCAGCGTCAGCTTAAAAGATTCGATATCAAAACAGGCGGCTCAATGTCCGACTGCGTGAGCAAATTCTTCCAGACAAGCGACAGCGCAGCTCTTTTCCCTGAATATGTATCCCGTGCCGTTAAGCAGGGCATGGAAAGAGCCGATATTTTAGGTGATATAATCGCCGCAAAAACTGTTATCGAAAGCATGGATTATCGTTCCGTTGTATCCATACCCTCAAATGATGATAAATCTCTCAAGCCTGTAGGCGAGGGCGCTGTACTTCCTCAGACAACGATAAAAGCGGGGGATCACCTTGTAAATCTTCAGAAAAGAGGAAGAATGCTTGTCGCTTCATATGAGGCTGTAAAGTTTCAGAAGCTTGATCTCTTTACTGTTACTCTCCGTCAGATAGGCGCCTATATCGCAAGACAGCAGCTTGACGATGCTGTTAATGTTCTGATAAACGGTGACGGAAGCTCGGCAGGTGCAGGAACAGTCAGCACCGTTACAAG
>Ga0326512_10003774_pt1 | contig 11051 bp, 15 predicted proteins | sample 1_2617_0518_D_FD_203652 | JGI IMG/M metagenome (GOLD analysis project Ga0326512, IMG submission 203652) | Bovine rumen microbial communities from UC Davis, California, United States - 1_2617_0518 | ecosystem: Host-associated > Mammals > Digestive system > Stomach > Rumen | place: USA...
GCCGTTAAGGGCTATTACTTCAATCTCTTCCGCCGTGCTGTCTGCGGCTATTGGGAACACCGGTACCGCTATATCATTCGACGCGCTGCGCAGGTACTCCATGCCGCTGCCGTATGGCACAGAAACGTAGTAAATCCCTTCAATTCCAATCGTGTCATACCTGTAGGATTCGGCGACGGTTGAAAGGTTTGTAATTGCCCTGGTGATTTTTTGGCGTGGTACTTCCGCAATAAATTCTTTCGCGGCCGTAAACGCTGTTATTGTTGTATTTACATTGCAGAATAAAAACCGATCTGTCTTCTTGACTGGCACCATATATGATTTAATCGTAGTACTCTGCACAAAATTTCCGGTACTGTCGTAAAAACCGTTTGACTGTTCGTAGCTTTTCAAATTATACGTATGGTAAAAAACATACCCCGCAGAATATTCATTTATTTTGTTGATCTGACGACGTACCGCGTTTCCGGCGGTGTCGTATGTGATCCCGTCGGCACCTACGCGAATATCTAACAATTCTGCGTTTCCGGCGGTGCTGCCTTCCGGAAGCGACGCGAAAGCGTCCACGCGCTGGGTCAACGTTGTTAAATCATTTTCTAAGCCTGCCAGATCATCAACGCGCGCGTTCGTGTCCAAAAGTGCGGCGTTTGTTGTGTCAACCTTGTTGTTAATCGTAGTTATATCGCTCTGCATATTTCCGATAACATTAGTACGGTCGTCCAGGGCGTCAATTCTGGCGCTTACGGCTGTTATTTCGGTGTCGATTTTTTCGTTGACCGTCGTAATTCTGGAATTCGCTGCGTTTACATCATATTCCAGATCATTGATATTATTAGCGTTATCGGTAACGCCTTGCCGCGCTACATTATCTTTAAGATCATAACCGTTAATTTTGCTAATATCCGCCATTTATATCACTCCTTTCCTTACGGCGCCGGTGCTGCCACTACCGGGCTAATGGTCATTTCTTCGTTTTCCACGGTAATGGTGAACGTCGCCACAATATCGCCATTATTAACGGCGTCAATAAACAAATCGGTTGCGGTCTGTACAATCGTTTCTTTGACGTTCGCAAGGGTATTTTCTACTTCGTCGATAAGCGTTTGAATATTCGCGGCAAACTCGTTGTTGTGTTTAATAAGCTCTTGCATTTTGCCGTACAACCGCGCCACCATCTGAATGGCGGTAAGTGCTTCGGCGTCATAAATTGCCGGTTGTGTCCCTGTTAATACCCATTCGGGGAGCAGGCTAACCGGATCGAAATAATTCAGCATTATGTAATCACTCCTTACAAAAATTACAAGGCGGCGGGAAGCCGCCTTGTAAGGCTTGATCTGTTAGGGCTTTGGCTCCGCCACCTTGAACACAACGGCATTGACAAGGGGGCTATAAGCCAGCGTCTGCCATACGTGGTAAAGATAGTTGTTGTAAAGCCCTTCCGGGTTAGAAAACTCGGAGAAATATTCCAGGTCGTCATAAATCTGGAAAAATGCTTCATCAACAAGCGCGGCCCGGTAAGTCGTGTCCGGGAATTCATCAATTACGATTTTTCGCGTGTCGTTGAATTCTGCAACGGACATATTAAACACGGACGCCAGCACGTCAACATTTACGGAAACGTCGACGGCATTTGAAAGAATAAGTACCTGCTCACTTTTGCGTGAAAGGGTCGTAATGGGTACTGTGTCGGTAGTCTGGGCCGCAAGATAGCCGTTATAGCTTTCGGACGGGAATACCATGCCGCCGGAAATTGTTTTGACAACCTTGATAAAGGCTTTCCCGTTTGCTTCACTAATGAGCGGATCGTCTACCGTGATTTCGACAAGCGCGTTATTGTCTGCCGCTTCTTTAATCAGCTGCTTGGTCAAAATGAATTCATCAAGTTCCGCAGAATTATAAAGCGTGTTGATGATCGACTGTACGTAAGTATCAAGCTTTTCGTAAGAAGAAAACGCCTTGTAAAGCTCCTGGTAGTTGACGGAAACTTTATAAGTGTCCTGCCTGTTCATGCGGTGCCAGACGGTTTTTGTATCCGGCAGATTGCGCGCCAGAAGCGCGGCGCCGGTCTGGTCGTAGGTCTTTGCCTTGATGAAGTTTGTGTAAATCTCTTCTACGGTGTCGCCAAGGGGCTTTTTACCCTTCTTGAGCGCCTTAAGCGGATTTTCGAACATGCGGTTATGAATAACCTGCTTAATAATCATGTTAAGCAGCGTTTTCATAAACTCGTTTGCAACAACCGCGTTTGCCGGGTCCATCATTGCGGCTTGTACTGCTTCGATGTTCGTCCTTGTCGCTTCCGGAATACGGTCCTGGTACTGCTGGCTTGCGTTGTCGCGGATCGTATTCAATACTTCTGCCATGTTCATTATTTTAGCCTACCTTTCTCATCAAAAAGATTTTCAAATTTTCTGCGCTCCGGCTCCGGGTCCGGGTCGCTGCCTTCCGGCTTTCCGCTATCGTCGCTACCCAGTCTTGTAAACAATTTCATATTTGCGGCCCGTAGTGCTTCGTTCTGCTGCCGATAATCTTCCGCCGTCGCCGTTAGTGTGGTATTTTCGTCAAAAACCGCCCCGGCCGATTCGGATAGCTGCGCCAGCAATTCCCGCCGTTCCGCTTCGTCTTCCGTTGTTCCGATCTGCTGCACGATTGCGGCAAACTCTTCCTTGTTCATTTTTTTCGCTCCTTCTAAATTTTTTATATGTTATAAAACCGTCGCCGGTTAAACAATACCCATTTATATTTATGACGCCTACCACCTGCCGGTGTCGGTGGGACCGGTCCCCAGCCCTGTATTACATTATACCAATACTCCGCGGAGCTTACGCGGTGGGCGTAGCTGCTTGCGGCGTATGTATCGCCTGGGCGCTCGTATTTTAGCTCATACGCTCCCGTTAATTGCGCTATGCTGTAACCTGTCCCGGCCCTGAATGCGTCGAAGGTCATGTAATAAAACGTACTTATGTCCACACCTATGGCGGCGAAGTCGTCAGCATAGTAATTATATAGGCCGCTACTCCAGTCGTTTGGAATTTGTTGCGCCATAAATCGCGTTTGCGCGTCTCCGTCGCTTGCGCGCCCGGTCCGGTCTGAAAAATTCGGCCCGTATGTGCTTAACGCCTGCGCGTAACTGGAATTTATATATTTTCCCGCCGGTGTGAATTGAAAAAGGCCATAGCCGTGATTTGTGCTTTCCGCAATTAAATAAGTGTCAGTAGACGCTAAAACATCATCACTTTCCCAGCGCCAGGGATTTAATCCGCTTTCACCGGCTCCGTTGCCCAGCATTGCCGCGATTGCTCCGGCGCTCCACCCCTGCGATGATAACACATTAAACATTTCGCGGACGTTTTCAATGGCTTCCGTGCTGGTTGTGCTATAGCTGCCGTAAATTTTTGCGTGCCATGCCATAATTACATACCAACGACCAACAGCATACCCGGTAAAATAAAATTAGGATCGTCACCAATTTTAGCCCGGTTAAGTTTATAAATTTCCTGCCAGGTGGTTTTATATTGTGCTGCTATGCTGCTTAACGTGTCGCCTTTCTTCACGCGATACACGGCCGGAGACGGCCGCCCCGATTCCGGCAATTTATACCCGTTAAGGCCGTTCCGTTCCATGACGCGGCCGAAGTCGATGTAACTATAATTTTGGTCACACACAACACCGCCGATTTTATTAGATCGTATTAAATTCGTTTCGCCGCCAAACTGCCATATATTGGCTTCGGGCCAGTCTGGGCAGAATTTTCCCCAGCATGCTACCCATCTATCAAACTGCGGGATTTTGTACGTCTGTATATGATTTTCAAAAAAATCCAAATTAGCGTAAACCATTGCATAAAACCCAGCAGCTTCCAGCGTGTCACAAAATCCCTTTATGGCCGCCGTTACTGCAACCGCTCCGGCCGGTTTCTGGTGGTGCGTGTCTTCTACGTCTATGCAAATGGGATATTCAAAAACCTTCCCGGTTAAGCAGTTGGTAATCATGTAATTGGCTTCCGTTTCGCCTTCTTCGTATGTCGTCGCGCAACTATACCAATAGGCGCCCACGGAAATACCAAGGCTTTTACATTCCTTGTAAAACGTTTCAAATTTTGCATCTTTATTTTTGCTCCTGCTTGCCCCGTAGCCGGTAAAGCCAGCGCGGAGCATTGCAAACGTAACGCCTTCGGCTTTTGCCTGCGTTAGGTTAATATCTCCGTTCCACTCCGAAATATCAATGCCAAAATACGCCATGTTATTCGTCGCCTTTCTCTTTCAGCTGCTCAAGCCGTTTTGTGATCCCTGCCGGAATTTTAATCCCAGTCGCGCCCAGGTTTTCAAGAATCGAAAGCCCTTCGTTTGCGACAAGATAATAAATAACAAGCGTTCTAACGGCTCCGGTGTCGCCGGTTGCGCGATCCAAGAGCACGGCCAGGGCGACAAGGGCCAGCATGCCAATTTTTTTAATAATGCCTTTTAGCCCTATTTCGCTATTTAGCTTTTTCAGGTACGCCGCTTTTAATAGCCCTGTGGCGTAATCCATAACAACGGCGACAAGCAGCGCTTTCAATGCCACATCTGCGCCCCCTAACCAATACACGGCGCCGGTCAAGAAGGCGCTTGCGATAATCTTAATTTTATACATGCTGCACACTTCCAGACGTTTATACATATCTGATTTTATAGTATAACAAAAACGCCGGAATTGTCAAGCATAAAAAAGCCCCCACGTTTGTGGGGGCTTTTCTGTTTTAATCTCCCGCGCCTATGGCCTTCATGTAATCCCGCAGGTTTTCAAGCTCTTGTTTATAATCTTCCAGGGCGTTGGCGCCGCCGTCTGTTAAAAATGCGTCGTTTAGCTGTATGTTGCTCCAGAATTCCACGCGCTGCATAAGGTACTTTTCTGCGAAATAAGCAACTCTTGTAATATCCATTTTTATTTATCTCCTTTGTCTAAAAATTGCAGACCGTAAAGCTGATCTATAAGGTAGTGAATAGCGTATTCCGCTTTTTTTATTTTTTTCGATAATTCAAGCGCTTTATCATGATCGTGTAATATTACAAATTTGTTTCTTTCTTCTTTGATCCGTTCATATCCGTATACAAGTAAATCGCTAATTATGTCCCTGTCGTCCTTCATTATTTCAATTTTGGCAATAGGTTTATAACCTTCCTTCATTTTTGTTGCTCTCCTTTTCAATCCCTTCCAGCAGCTTCAGCATTTTATAATAAATAATTGTTTCTATTGTGTCCATGTTTTTTACTGCTGCAACGTATTCTTTCAAAATTCCGATCTTCGCCCCTATAAATACGCGGGTGTCAATCTTCTGGTTGTTAAATAGACAATCTCCATTTAATTGGGTTTCGGCTTTTTTAATCAAGTCGTTAATTACTTCGATTCTTACACGCCGTTCAAATTCTTCCGCCTTCATTTTTTCAATTGGCAATTTTAATTTATAGTTTCGATTTGTGCCCATTTAACGCCCCCCCTAATAAATCCAACGAAATACGGCGTAAGCGAAAAACAAGCCTAACGCCAAATAAGACGTGTCTAAAAATAATTGCTTCATGGTTTCCCCTTTCTCCCCGTGTAGCCGTTAGGCCAGCTTTATGGTTATTTTACGTAATACGTAATTGTAACGTACTGCGTGGTATCAAACCGCGGAGTAATTACCGCGTAACCTTCTCCAAACCGGCCCTTGTATTCTTCGATCTTCGCCCCGCCCTTCCGGGATAGATACCCGCGGCGGCTTGCGCTATGGTGGTACTTGTAACCTGCTGCTTTGATTTCTTCAACTGTCTTCATCTTTTTGCTTCCTTTCTGGTTTTTGTTTTTTGCTCTTTCTGATTTTATTATAGCGCCATTTGTACAAATGTCAATAGTTTTTTTTGAAAAAGTGCATTATTTTTTTACCATAATGCAATTTGATAATTATCTAACTCCGTCCCGCCCCATTGTGCCGCCATTGCTTCCGCTATCCCTGGAAACGTTTTGGATCGTATTTTTGCGGCGCCGCCACGCCGCGAAACTCCGGCTTTATCCGGTTTCCCTTTATTCCTGCTTGTTCCGCAACTTATATAGGGTACATAATTTTTTATTATTTTAGTTGGTTGCAGCTGCGGCAAGTTTTTAAGCCACAAATACGTTAGTTTGGAATATGGATCACCAAATTGAAACGGTTGTATGTGTTGCTGTTCTTTCGGCAATTCTACAATTTTAAGCGGCTTCGGGTTTTCAATGGCTATTTTCTCGCAATTAGCGCTAAATATTTGCATAAAAAAATTTTTTGCACGCATTGCTTTTCTTAGCCTTATGGGATCCACTTTCCCCCTTTCTGGGTACATTCTGCACGCTGAAGCTGCGCAAAGAAAAGTACAAGGCGGGTGGGCTATAATTATATTCCACGGCCCTTCTATACTGTGCCGCTTCCCGTCATTAGTTAAAAAGCTGCAATTTCCATTTAATAGCGGTAAAACGTCGCTTTGTATGTGCCATTCCGGGAAATCGCCGCTTTCCGGCTCGACGTCGCAGCTAAAGGCATTATGTCCCATTTTTCTAAATTCCATTGTAACGCGCTGCGATTCTTCACAGGCAACTAACACGTTCATATTTTCCCCCCTTACCTGCTATTTGACGCCAGGCGGATAATTTCGTAACATATATTTTTTATATTTATATTTTCAAACCGGACGGCGCCGAGCTGGTAAGCTTCCAAAAAATTTCTAAAATGCCCAGCGCGCTGGCGGTTTTTCAAAAATAGCATGTTTGGGCTATGGTCCCGCATCGTAACGGCGTATTTAATTGGATATGTTGGGTCCGTCGCGCTTGTCATGTATATTTTACCTTCTTTCATGTTGATCCAGGCGCCCAAGGTTGTATTTTGGTATGTGATCGTAAAATAATAACGTGCGTCCGGGTGCCGTGGCTCTATGAATTTATCATCATCTTGTAAAAATTTGTTTTCAATGCTGAATTGCGCGTATTTCGTTCCGGCTATCAATGCGCCGAATTCCGTTTTTTGTTTCAGCTTTATAAATTCCGCGTTTCTTACGTCTTCCACCAAAATGGGCCGCGTTGGGTGCTTCCAGATGTATTTTCCATTTTTGTCCTGCTTCGTCGGCATTTGCAAATCAAAATACAAAAAATACGGATTTGTTATTGTTGTGGCGTTTCCGATTAAAAACATAATAACACGCGGGTGCGCCGTTTCCAGCTCTTCCGGCATCGGCCGCGCTATGGTTTCGTACAGATTCAGCATTGTGGTAGGCTCATCGTCTAAATATTGTTGCTTGCCTTTTTTTAGTAGGAATTCTTCAAAGATCAATGTTGTGATTTTTGGATAAGGGATACTTTTCAGATTGTCAGCCGTCGATAAAAAGAAACCATGCCCGGCAATGTCCGCTTTGGTCCAAGGCTCTTCCGGGTCCTCTGGCCGCGGCCGGATATATAGGCGCTTTGTGTCGGCCTTAAATTCATAATCTGGGTAACTGTCTGCAATGTCGTTGAAAAACTCCGGCAGGCTTTTAATTAGCTCTTTTTCGTACCGGCGTATAATTCCGAATTGCTCCCCCTTTTTAATGAATTTATCAATTACGTATTTTTTCGCGCCGTAACTCTTCCCGCCGCCACGGTTGCCAATTATAAAATTAAATAATCTGTTATGTGTTAACGTCTTGCCAATGTTCCAATAAATTTCCTCTGGTTTAATCATTTCATACGCTCCCAAAATAAAAAGGCTTGCCGTGCGAAGCATGCAAAAGATAACAACGGTAGGTTATCACGCCCAATTTTACCGGCGGCGGCTCTTCGCCGTGATCCCCGCGGGTAATCCCGTTATTTTTAATCCTTTGCCACTTCTGGCAAGCCTATTTTTCATATTATACCACCTTTAAGCGTTAATTGTAAAGCCTATTTCTTCCAAAATCACGCCGCCTTGTACCGTGTGCGGCCGGAGACGCCCACGGAATTGGGCGCCAATTTGGAAGTTATCAAAGGTAACGTCTTTTTTGCAATCTTCCGGCATGCCTGCAACCGTTATTTTATTTTTGTATTCCGGTTCCAGGCTTTCAATGTCTTCCGTTGAATATTCCATATAACACTTTTGCCGGATATATTTAGCACGTTTGAATTTGCTTTCTACTTTCCAGGCTCCAAGTTTATATTGATCTATTTCAATCCCTTCCGGCGTCTTCTGGCCCGGAGCTTCGCAATGCATACTATCCGTATCGCCATAAACAAACCGGATATTACTAACCCCGGTATTATAATCGTCTGTAATCTTCTGCGCTGCTCTTATCGTTTTTTCACGTGCGTAACTTGTAATAAATGACGCAACTGGCAAATAAACGCCATCGCCATAATTGACGGCCGAATTATTATATTTAACAACGCCCCTTTTCGTTAATTGTGGTATTTTGCTCCGGCGTTTCTGATTTGTTCCAAATTTCCCGTATAGGCAATTTAGGAAAAATTTTGCAAGGTTGTAAAGCCCCCAGTTTTCTTCTTTCTTCGCTTCTATCTTTATGTCGGTCCATTTGTCAATATATTTTGAAAACAGGCCAACGGCGCCCCTAAATTTCCAACCGGCTATATATTCCAGGTTGTAAACGTCGTAGTGTTCAAAAAATAAATCCAAATCAACGCAATTAAGGTATAATACCATTTCTTCGCCATTTGAGCTTGTAATATATTCGCTTGCTCGATTGTTGTAAGCAAAGTGTTGTTGTACCGTTGGGAGCTTGCCCGGTTTAATGTCAAAACTGCACCGGATCATTTGCGTAAACAATGGGTAACTATTATCCTGCTTGTATTGCCCCCTGTAAAATAGCGGACGGCCCCAGGGCAATAGTTTATTTCTCATTGCATCGGAATAAATGCTATTGCAATCCAATACAACGCCTTCGGAAATTTCCACGTTAGCCAATTCCGGCACAACGTAACACCATCCGCCGCGGTATGCCTGCTTCAGGTCCCGGAAACACTCTTGCGTTAACGTCGGAAACAGCCGCGTAAATGTTTTATATGGCATGGATTTTTTATATTCCTGCATGGCGCAGCTGCCTATAGTCATCCTGTTAAATCCAAGGCTATAAAACTGGTTAACGGCTTCGGCCACTATTAGCACATCGTTTTTTATATATTCCTCTTCTTCCGGCGTTAATGGTGTGTCTGGCGGCGTGTCGTTGTGGGCGCTGTAATCTATTTTCAATTTCTTCCGCTCCAGGCGGAAGGCGTCGGCGATCTTTTCAACGCTTAACGGGATTAGTTTTTTGCTATCCCAAAACGTCACCTTATTTATGTTCTTGCCATGTTTGTAAAATATTACTTCAATCTGATATACAAGCCCTTCGGCGCTTATCAGCGTGTTAAATGTGCGCGTAGCGCGATCCGCCGGGTCCGTGGTGTGCGTAAAGCCGTATTCTAACAGCCATGAAATTAAAAATTGCCCGTCAAATTCAAGCTTGTGGAACAAAATACGGTGGTTTTCTTTCGGTGTACTGCAAAAGTCAAAAAAATCATTTATATTTGTTCCTATTTTTACATCATTCCGGCCCAGCTCCACAGCAGCCCAGGCCCAAACACGGCAATTTTTTTTATTTGTTGTCGTTTCAAAATCTGCAATAAAAACCGCCATAATAATAACCGTGCCTTTTCGTTTTCTCTTTCTTGCGCTTTGGTTATGCTTCTTCCTGCTCTTCTTGTTCTGCTTCTTCCTGCTCTTCTTGTTCTGCTTCTGCTTCTGGTGTTGTAACGTCCCAGATAGACGCAAGCTCATTTCTGGCGTTTTGCTGCTCTTGTTCATCCGGCGGGTATAAAAATTCCATGTCTGGATCTTCTGCAATGTAAGTAGAAACAAATTCTTTTATATCCATATTTTTGATTTTTGCAACAATCGCTTTTGTGGTAGGGTCTTCGCGGTTAAGATTCTGTTCAAGCCCTTTTATATAATTCTCTCTTAACCGTTCATCACGCTGGTTATAATATTCGCTTGTGCTTTCCCGGAACAATGTAAAAACCTTCTGCTTAACATCACGCGCCCCCATGGTGCGCGTAAATGCCTTAATAGGTTTTAATTCGTTTTCTGTAATTGATCCGGCGCCAGCTTCCCCGCGGGTATAGCCAAGCTTTTCACCGCCCCGGCTCACTTCAATGGCTTCTAACTGTTCTTTACGTTTGGCGCGCCGTCGGTTAATAATTCCAGCGCGGCGGCTCATTTCTTGGAATTGCCAATTTGTGATTTGCAAATTGTTTTCATTGCCTGGGACCGGCCGAAAGGTTTCGGCCCCCTTCCGCGAAAAACGACGCAAGGAATTTAATTCCCGATTAAGATCGGCGCGCGTGTTGATTAGCTCTTTCAGATAAATTTTATCTTGCTTCACACCGGCCGCGGCCGCCGCTTTTAATTCCGCTTCGGAGCGCGTTTTTAATGAGATTTTAGGCGGGAGCACTTGCCCCGGCTCTAACTCTTTTTTTGCCAGGCGGTCAATTTTTGCGTTATAATTCCGGACTACTCGCCGGAGCTCTCGCAAGTCATTTTCTGACCATCTAATTTTACTTTGCTTAGGCAATTTATTTCACTCCTTCCATCACGCAGCAGAAAGCCGCGCTTTTCTATGGTGCTATATAGTTTAATATCTGCCAATTTGTTATTTTCGATTTGCCAGCCGAAGCGCCCGGACAAGGAAGCGTTAATACGTTCCCGGTTAGCCGCTCGCCGCGTATTAAATGCACGGCGGTACAGCTCCGACGAAAATACAAATTCAATAAAGCTGCCATCTGTATAGCTGACAGTTTCAAAATACGGCGATGTGCTAAAATCACGCGCAACGCCGCGCCTGGTTAACGATCTATTCACTTTAACACCTCTTTCATGATCCAGCTACGGCAAGGCCGTAGCTTCGGCGACTGCATACAAAAATTTTTTCTTGACATATCGAAAGCCGCCAGTTATATTTATTACAGGACCATTATAACATACACGTACATTTTTTGCAATCTTTTTTTTTCTTTGTACGTGTATATAAAATTCAAGGGGAGCACGCGGAATGATGAGGAAGGGACCTGGA
>Ga0326512_10003775_pt1 | contig 11049 bp, 23 predicted proteins | sample 1_2617_0518_D_FD_203652 | JGI IMG/M metagenome (GOLD analysis project Ga0326512, IMG submission 203652) | Bovine rumen microbial communities from UC Davis, California, United States - 1_2617_0518 | ecosystem: Host-associated > Mammals > Digestive system > Stomach > Rumen | place: USA...
ATATTAATGTAATGGCAGCAGTTACTTGGACTAATGATTATAATGATTTAGACAATTTACCAGATCTTAATGAATTTAAAGGAGGGCCTACAGTGGAAGGAACAGCCTTAGTATTTGATTCAAGCTCTGAAGGACTTACTCCTTATGAGTATGAACAGCTGCTTGCCATTTTAGGAAGTGGTGATGTTAAATGAAAGAAGCTTTAAGACGTGCTATTGCAATACGTGATGGAATTAATAGAAAAACAGGATATTCGGATGCAAATATTACCGATGGTGTTAATCATCTTTTAACAGACAATAGACAGATATTTATTCCACAGTTTCAAGTTATAGAGAATCCTACGGATGTGAATGCCCTATGTAAAATAATAAATGGAGATATTATAGAACTTGAATATGTTCGTTTTACTGGATCACAATATATTCAATTTGATTTTATATTATCTGGTAATAGCCGATATGAGTTAGATATGTCTCTTATAAATAATGTAGGAACCGGAATAAGCTCATTTCAACAAACTGGCAAATCGACATCGGTCATATCAACAAGAAATTCTGGAAAAATAGCTATTGGTGGAAATACTGTAGATTACATAGAAAATACAAGAGGTATTTTTGGGCAGGATTATTTAAATGGAAAAGCTATTATATTTGGTGAAGATATTTATCCAGATTTAAATAATATGGGAAAACCAAATTATGCAAATTTTAGAATAGGTCATTGGTATGAAAATGGATCTTCATATTATCCTATAACTGGAAATTTATATAGATTTAATCATTGGGAAAATGGCGTTTTAGCACATCAATGCGTGCCATGTTTTAATTTTGCAGTATCTAAAGCCGGTTTATGGGATAAAAAAAATAACTATTTTTATAATCCAAATGGTACTCTATCTATGGGATCTATTATATTAAATGGAGGTGATTAATAAATGGGTGTTTTAAAAAAATATTCTCCTGCAATTGCTTGCGATGCATTGAGATTATATGCTCAAAATAATGAAACTACAACGGGAAAAAGACCAGTTCCTGAATGGTATGATGTCTCAGGAACTAAATATATTAATTTATTAGGAACTCTGAATCCGTCGAATTACGGACATAACATGGAATATTGTGCAAATTTAACTGGTTTTGATCAAAACATGGTTCCTTTTGCTACTTCTGATTTATTAGATGATTATAGTGTGTTTGATTATGGGGTATCTCCCATTGGTATAACCAATTATAGTAAATCTATAAGTAGAAATGAATATGGAACAGATTTAGTTTTTACATTGAGAATTTCAAATTCTAATTCAGAAGATAGTTATATTTTAAATTCAGATCCAATATGGAGAGATTATAGAGAATATTATATTCGAGAAGGATCTCAAGAGCCATATACATATACAAGAGTTGCAGAAAAACCATCCGATTTTATAACAACATATAACACTTATTATGTTTTAGTTTCAGCCGGTCCAATAGTTGTAAAATGTATAAAATTTAGAAAAGTAATTTATATCAATACTAATGGTGGAGAAATAGCATCAAAAACAACATCATATTGCGCTTATTTCTTAGATGAAGATGAATGGATAACTATACCTCCTGGAGAATCTCGCAATTTAGTAATAGATTTTGCAGCTGTGATATCTTAAAGGAGGATTATATTTATGCCTAATCCTATTATTGATCAGATTAAATTCACTAATGAAACATATGACATACGTGATAACTCCGTATCATTATATTCTAAGATACAGAGGATTGAACAGATTGTAGGGACAGATATTACTACATCAGAACAAATTATAGATTCTATTGTTGGAGGGGATGAACCCAATGGATAATGTTAATGCTTATTTAGATGGTTTGGCGACAAAATTGGATTATATTCGGACACAATGTAATTTAGTTATTACAGATGCTGGTGGAACTCCTGCACAGACTCTTTATGATTTGCCAGATTCCATAGAAAATTCTATTAATTCAATAGATACATTGTTAGGAAGTGGGGTGATAGAATGACTCCGGAAGAAAAGGTTCAGTCATTAATAAACGCTTCTAATTCTGTCACTGGAAAAAGCAGCCCAAATCTTACAGCGGCTATTCAAAATTTAGTGAATGGATACGGTGGTGATCCTCTTCCAAGTGGAACGGCAAACGGTGATATTCTTGTATGGGATAACACAAATCAGGAGTGGGTTGTTCGCCACTCGCCAAGATTACCGAACAAATATCAAGAGATTGAGTATATCGAAAACAGCGGGACACAATGGTTAGGTTTTAATAACATTTCTGTTGACCGCATTGTTGCTGATTTTCAATACTTGGCACTCTCGACAAAAGGTGAATTTATCATAAATGCAGGGGCACTTAACACAGACGCAAATCTTGGCTTTGCAGGAAACTCAACTCCTATTTGGCGGTGGTTTATCGGCACAAACGCAGGGAGCGGTTCTTCTGTTGACTTGGCAAGGCATACCATAGATTTAAGCACGACAGCACAATACTTTGATGGCGAGATTATTTCTTCATATACGAGTAATGCTCCGAGTTCAATAGCGTTGTTTAACTCGTTTTACAATTCAGGTCTTGATATACCTACACAAGCACGGATATATTCCGCCAAAGGGTATAAAGACGGAGAAATTGTAACTTGCTTAATACCTTGCTACGATAAGATAACAAGCGTAATCGGTATGTATGACACGGTCAACGGTGTGTTCTACACAAACGCAGGAAGCGGGACATTCACAAAGGGGGCAGATGTATGAGAAAAGGCGAATGGAAAATTAAAAAGCAGCAAGACATTTGTTACGGCGAACTAGTTGAGTTAAAAATTCCATATTGTAGTAACTGTGGTTGGGAGCAAAGGGATTTAACACCTTGGTGTAAATGCAATTGGAATTTTTGTCCCGAATGTGGCACACTTATGAAAAAGGAGGTCAAAGAATAATGTTTTTAGATTTTCTTAGAGAACAGGGTTTCTCAGTTCTTTCAGCAATTATATTAGCAGTTGCTACGTTCTTAGGAAACCGTCTGAAGAACAAATATGAGGCTTATATGGCTGATAAGACTAAGAAGAACGTCGTTAAGAACTGTGTAAAGGCTGTAGAACAGCTTTATAACGGTCTTAAAGGTCCTGAAAAGTTTGAAAAAGCTAAAGAGAATATTATATTTATTCTCAATGAAAAAGGTATTAATATTTCGGAACTTGAACTTACAATGCTGATTGAATCAGTAGTTTGTGAGTTCAATTATATTAATTTCTCGGAAGGAGGAACAGAGTCCGATGGATGATAATAGAATACTTACTAATAAGATATTTAAACAGAAGATTAACGAACTTGTCGGAGCGGATGTTATAGAGCTTGAAGCGGCTAATGACGACCTCGCTCTGAATTGCAAGATTTTTGAAGCTGGCATGGATGCTGTCAAAGGAATTATATCCGACGGTGGAAGTCTTGTAGAACATACTATTGATATTGAAGTTGATTTTGATAATGTTGTACCTCTTAATGCACTTTCTTATCCGTCTGTGGAAGATTCATTTAGCGGTTTTGCAATTAAAGGCGACCAAGTTTCTGAAGGCGGTATATTTTATAACAAATTAATAACAGATATTGAATATCGCGATAATGATACTGGCTCATGGATTAGAGTTAGTAATACAATGGCTGAGCCTGCGTATGCTAATATTAATTATATTATTCCTAATAAACCTTTAGTTGTAAGAATTTTAAGCGAAGGTGAATATGAAACCTGGACCATTATATTTTATACTTCTGAATCGGTTAATGATATTGATTCACTTATGAATTATGCAAGAGTCCATTATATTGAGTATAGTCAGGAGGATAATAGCAATGCTTAATATCCAGATTAATGGTGAAAAAGTAATTATATTTGAACAGACTAAGCTTACTGACCTTCATGCAGCCGATGCATATCCTATATCTATTGGCACCACAGTAGGTCTTAGGATTTCAAGAGACCAGGCAGATCCTTATTTTAGCGATATTGATGAAATTGAGGCTAAAAACAATCTTTATGTTGCGGGTATTATTGCTACAGATACAAATGGCAACATGGAAGTTCTTACCAGCAATATTATATTTGATAAACTTGTATGGGATAAGGATGCTTGGGAGTATGCGGGCGTATTCCTTGAAAATGCAAACTTTGATGAACTCAATTCAAAAGCCGGAATTAAAGTATTTTTCGGCGAACACTGATGTAAGGAGGACTTATATTTATGTCAGACAAAAACAGAGTTATAACAAATGGCCTCTTTAGAAAAAAGATGGCAGAACTTCTTGGTGAGGATATTGTTAATACTCCTCAGTTTAATGATTTTCAGGCTCTTGATGTAAGTACATTCACAAGAGAAATGGACAAGCTTATTGACAATCCGCCTTGGGGAGAAGGTGGCGGTGGTTCTTCGGGCGCAATGGTTGTTAACTTAACCGTAGGCGAAGACAACATATATACAAGTGATAAAACATTAAAAGAAATTTATGATGCATTTTCCGCTGAACAGGTAGTGCTTTTTAAATTTGGAAATGCCGGTTCAACAGTTCAAGTACCGCTTATGACTGTCGCTAAATCGGGCGAAGACTCATATAACGCTTACGCGGGATTAATGGAGACGGAGACGGAATCCGACGGTTCTGTGCTGTTTAATACCATAACAATAAACAATTACAGAACTGGCGCAAATTCAACAAGCTGGGAACTTGCTACGAATTCACAGCCGAATGGAACAGTGTATTATGTTGGTTATTCAACATTAGACGGCACGAACTGGAATGTTGATAAGGTTTTCGGCCAAATTAAAGAAGCTTACGACAATAAAAGAATAATCAAAGCTCGCATTATATCGGACGGAGTAGCTCAGATTGGCGAAATGACAAAAATAAGCGATTCTTTGGTTGAATTCTGCAATCTTAATGTAGAAAACGGCTATATTGAAGCAACAAAATTTACACATAATGCAAGCAATGTTGTTACTGTGCTTAATAGACAGATAACTACATAATCTAATTATATTTTAAGAAAGGAGAGATAATATGGCACGTAAAAAAATGTCATTTAAAACTCATGTACTTGCCGGTCCTGGTGAGTATATGACTCTCGATTATGGCAACACATATTCTAACGGTTCATTCCATTATGGTATTGACCTTGTTGGCGACGCTGATAATAGTAAAGAATATGATGTTCTTGCATTCGCGGACGGCAAAGTTATCCGTTGTGAGAATAATATGACTCATATTAATGAGAACATAACAACTAAATCAATGGGTAACTATGTTATAATTGAGCATGCTAATGGCTTTGAAACCCGTTACATGCATATGCGTAAGGGTTCAGTAAAAGTTACAGTAGGCATGAAAGTTAAAAAGGGACAGGTAATTGGTCGTATGGGCAACACCGGTTATTCTTCGGGGAGACATCTTCATTTCTCCATCTCGCACAATACGAGCAAATATGGTGGTAAAGAGCAGTACGGCCAATTTTACCTTGATCCTAAACCTTATCTTGAAGGAAAAAAGTCCTTTATGGCAGAAACTTCAGAAAGTTCCTCGTCTACTTCCACTGCTAAAACACGTGTGGTAGATGTTGCTTCTGGGCGTCTGCTGAACGTAAGAAAAGGTCCTGGTACGGAATATCCCATCGTCAGACAGCTTAAGAGAGGCGAAAAAGTAACTGAGTATGAGCGTAAAGTATCTACTTGGGTACGGATTGGTAAGGACGAATGGGTAAGCGGGAACTTTCTTAAATAATTATATTTAGCCCCTCCTTGAAATTTTGTCATAGACATAAAAACTTTTAGCACTGGAAGTTCTTAGCACCAACTAAGTTTATAAGGTGCAATTATATTTATGAGGTGATTTTATGTCGAATTTTATTGACGCGGTTATAGGTTTTATAAACGCAGTAATTGATACCGTCTCAAATTACGTTCATTCGGATATTGCGTACGTGATTGACACAAATATTGCTGAGGCAGTAAAGTATATTTCTGATTCGGCAGTAACAATCACTCGTGAATTTCTTGATATTTTTGGTAGATAATAAAAATGACCTGATGTTATATTTTAACATTGGGTCTTCTTTTTGCCTTTTATACTTCTTCAAAAGGCTTAGGTCGATGCAATAGCATTGGCTATAGCCTTTGCAAAAATAAAAGCATAGGCTATATTTTTTAATAATATTTTAACATATCCTATAGTGCAAGAGAGGAAGTTAATTATATTTATGAAAGGATGAATTGCATGCGTATAGAAGCGATATATGTTCCAACCCTGTTTAAAGATGTTAACGAAGGAGAAGTGTTTATTAATAGAAAGGCGGCAATGGACGCAATAGATGACTGTTCATACTACATGAAATGTTATCTTAATTCCGAAACCGAATATCGAGCAATAAATATACAATCTGGATACGGGCAACTATTTAATGACAAGGATGAAGTATTAGTAGTTAATTGCATTATGCAAATCAGTAGAAACTAAATAATATATTTTAGCACTTCCTTTCTTTTTATTTCACAAAAAAAAAACATACCATATAATGAAGAGGAGTTAGTGATTAAAATTTAGGAGGTTAAAAATATGAAGAAATTTATCGCAATTTTAATGATTATGGCAATCACATTCAGCGGAACAGTTATCCTGTATGAAACAGGTTTAATTGGTAGAGGTAAGGATGTAGTGGTTAACACTGCTACTGATACTGCTTATGCAGTAACCGCAGGAACAACTTATCGCAAGTTTGTTGAAGCCTCTGATGCTCAGGCAGCCGAAGAAGGCTATACTGGAGTTATCAGCGAGGCTTATACAATCGGTGATGATAGGATTGAGTTCTCGGTTCATTACATAGACGGTACCAGAGTTAGTGCAACTCAGTACAACGCTTATACCGATAATCTTATCACAGAGCTGGAAGCTAAGAATGAAGAGTTATCAACATTCAGCGGATTTTTCGCCCATAAATTGGGCCTTGACAAATGGCAATTATCTCAACCTCCTCTTCAAGCCACTGGGCTATGGAAACATAGCCTCTGGCTTTTTATTATATTTAATAAAAAAACATATTCTATAATGCTAACGCTAAATATTATAGAAAGGATGGATTAAAAATGAGCACAGGAATAATTTTAGTAATAATAGGAGTAATATTACTAGTGTATGGCCTAAACTCATTATCAGTACCAAAATGAAAATGATATTTAGAGAATGTAAAAAGTTTAGAGGCTTTACATAGCCTCTGGCTTTTTAATAAAAAAACATCTCCTATAGTGCAAGGAGGTGCTTATATGAAAGCATTGATATTTTTAGCGTGCTTAATTTTATTATGGTACGCACTAAAGATCACACGCATACTTATGAAGCATTATACTAAAAAATTAGAAAGGAGTCTTGAAAATGACAAAGACTAATCTCAAAGAGACCAAAATTGGTCTGAAAATGGAAGCTGAAAAGCTTCGCCGCAAGGAAATTGTAGAGAACTACAAAGAATTCCAGCAGGCAAAGGAGGAAATGATCGTTGCAAAGTCAAACATGAAAAAAGCAGCAAATGCCTATGTTAAGACTGTTTGCGAAACAACAAAAGCCGAAGAGGTAGCGAAAGCTAAAACGGCATTTGACGTTGCTCAGAAAGAATATTCTGACGCAGCAAAAAATGTGGAAACGCTTTACGCACATCTCAAAGAGCTTGAGTCGTTGAGACAAGCGTCTAAGATAGACAGAAATGTTGTGATTAAATGCGCGACATTTGCGGGAATCACATTCTTCACGGAACTTGTTGAATTGCCTGGAAATCTCGTCAATTTACGAGCAGTGAAGGTTGTAAAGCCCATTACGGACTTTTTGAAGCTCTAAGATAAAGTTTTGAGTCTATGGAAACATAGGCTCTTTTCTTTTCAATAATAAAAAAACATAGTCTATAGTGCACACACTCAAAAATTATTTTTAAGGAGGAAACTACAATGGCAGAAAATTACACACTTGTAAATGAAAACGGTGAGGTAATCGCAGATGAGGTTAAGATTGAACCCCTCAGCGAAACAGAGGCATTGGCAGTCGGAGATATGTCCACTTTGGATGTTGAACCGGACAACGGATCTAAGATCCCGCCGATTCTTGTTAAAGGTCTTATTGTAGGTGCCGGATATGGCATTTACAAAGGAACTAAAGCGGGAATAAAGTGGGTGAAGAAAAAGTTGGCGGAAAAACAGTCTAAAGAAGAGGATGAAATCTCTTTGACACCAGAGCAAATGAAAGTAGCTGCAGAGGCTTATCAGATACTTCATGAGAAAGGATTATCAGACACCGCCATTCTTTACGAAGCTGAAGAATCAGCCAAGTTGTATGACTCGGAAGAGAAGTAATGGCAAAACTGGAGGTTATGGGAAACATAGCCTCTGGCTTTTAAAATAATAAAAAAACATATTCTATAATGCAGACTAGGCAAAAAAAATATTTAAATTGGAGGAAACAACGATGAAAAACAAAAAAATCAAGAATGTGGTGTTTTATGGATCCTGCGGACTCTTAGGAGCCGCTTTAGGATTCGGTGAATACTGGATTGCTTGGAAAGGCGTATCGAAGTTGTATGACTTAATATTTAAAGAGAAAGAATAAGTCTAAACCCGGAGGTTATGGAAACATAGCCTCTGGCTTTTTTAAAAATAAAAAAACATCTTCTATAATGCAGAGAAATCTGACATTATTTAAAGGAGAAAGCAAAATGACAGTTGATATTTTAATAGGATATCTCATTAATTTTTCTGATGAGATTAAAGAAAAAATTATTGAAAGTTCAGATTGTCCTGAATTGGTCAAAAGTCAGTTTGATGCTCAACTTAAAACAATAAATGACGTATATGCTAATTTATTGGAAAAAGGTTATGAGTGTTATACAACCGAAGGTCCAAACGGGATGACCTTGATGTTTGCAAAAGTTAATCTTGATTCTTATTGGAAATTTATAGAGGATACAGTGTGTTTTGATGATGAGGAGGAGGATTGACTGCATAGCTTGAGGCTTGAAACATGGCCTCTGGCTTTTTTAATTATATTTAAGGAGGTGATAAGATGTGGACTTAGGACCAAAACTCAGATCTAACAAATGCAAAGGATGTAAAACGCGTCATGTTGGCTGTCATGCAGATTGTGAATTATATTCTGCATATAGACGTGAACTCGACGCTGCAAATGAAAAAATTAGAAAGGATGCGTATAATCGAGCTTTAGGGTTCGGTCCTGGCTATAACAAATTGGTCGAGGATATTAAAGCTGGTAAGTACGCAAAGAAATAATTATATTTGGAGGAACAAAATGATAAAAAGAGTAATATCTGTAATTATTGCAATAACGGCGGCTACTGGAACTAGTGTGTCATGTAAGGATACAAAGGATCCTCGTAGTCATATTAGGGAAGAAATCTCTAGTGTAGTGGAGGAGATTAACATTCCCGATGTTACTAAGCCTATTAAGGACGTAGAAGAAATTATATCTGAAAAAAAAGATCCTTATATTAAAAATAATCTCGGAACATTTAGTCTTACTTTTTATGTCCCCGACGCACAGTGGGGCTATAATACTGCAACTGGCGAAAGACCGGTTCATCTTGGAACCTGTGCGGTAGACCCTCGGATTATTCCCTATGGTTCAGTAATAGAGATAGTTGGCAATAATGGTCAGACTATTATATTACGGGCGAATGACTGCGGAGGAGGTATAAATGGTAATAAAATAGATATATTCTGGGACACAGCAATTGCTAGTGTCTCAGATGGATATAAATGGATGGGATCGTTCGGAACCATTCACGCAGTATATTTGTTAGAAGAATAATTAAGTAAAAAAAAAAAGAAAGGAAAATAAATAATGGATGAAAGATTAATTATATTATCGGAAAGCGAGATAAGAACGGCTCTAAGAACCTTCTTAGACTGTTCAGTAAAGGAACTAGAAGACAATATTGTTGAATCGCTGTTATTATATTCTTCACCTGGACGCATCAATAAGCATGACACTAAAGTTGCGTCAGCGACTGTCACGGTTAAGAAAAAATCAGATGTCTCTATAGATTTCATTCGTGATCAATTATTATATTCTATAATGGATGAAATCACACAGGATACTATAATGTTAAAAAGAGACAGCGGTGATGAGGAAGATTATATTCTTTCTTGTGCTTTTCGTTTTGCGGAAGAAAGACCTGGTTATTCAGTTGTTGAGATTGAAGAACCTACTTCGTTCTATGATAATTGGGAGGGAAAAGCAAATGATTGAATGGGTCTCTGTTAAAGATCATCTGCCAATAAAAAGTGGTATATATTTAACCATTCATTCGGGTTTTTATGGTGAATATATTTATGAGGTGCTTGACTTTTCACTAAATCTTTATGGTGTCGATAAATACGATTTTCCAAAGAAACAGTATAAAAATAAGAAAGGTTTTTATTATTTGGATAGGGATTATGGTTTCGAAGAGCAGTCCAATGTTGAGTTTTGGGCAGCATTAAATCCTCCGAGCGAAGGAGAGGAAATTGGAGGATATGACGCAGGTCGTAAACACGGTTTGTCAGTGGAAATAGCACATCTCAAATATATTAGACAAGCAATTCAAAACGACCTCGATGAAGCAAAAAAGTGTTATTCTGATTATGAAGATAAAGCAATTTCTATTGCTGGAAATGACCTAGAGGTTGAAAAAGCATTTAATCAAGGCAGACTTTTTGCTCATAATTATGATTTAATTGTTATTAACAACATATTAAAGGATGCTGAAAACGAAAGGAAGGAAATAAAATGAGTATTAAAGATTTAGCAGAAATGATAGATATCGCATTTGGAATATCACTTTCACTTGGCGGTATTTTATGGATGTGTCTTTACTTTAAAGTTGAAAAAATTCATGACGAGTTAAAGGAAATAAAGAAAGAGGACACAGAACGGAGGGAAAGCAAATGAGCAATACATTATATTTAATAATAGGTCTCATTATTGGAGCAGTAAGCATCCTTGCGATTGACAGTATTATA
>Ga0326512_10003776_pt1 | contig 11048 bp, 9 predicted proteins | sample 1_2617_0518_D_FD_203652 | JGI IMG/M metagenome (GOLD analysis project Ga0326512, IMG submission 203652) | Bovine rumen microbial communities from UC Davis, California, United States - 1_2617_0518 | ecosystem: Host-associated > Mammals > Digestive system > Stomach > Rumen | place: USA: California...
AAAAAAGAACGAGCAGTTAAAAATTATTGCCAATCGCAAGAAACAACTTACCGCCCGAAAAGATAACGAAAAACAAAAAGCACGGACACATCACTTTTGTGAAATCGCTGGTATACTTTACAAAATTCTTGGTAGAGAATTTGAAGATGGTGATGTGGAGCGACTTGAAAATTTCCTGAACGGTCAGGAGCAAAGGGGTAATTATTTCTCAAAAGCTATGAATACCAAACCAGAAACGGAGGTTGATTCCAATGAACAATCAGAATGACGATTTTTTTATGAAACCTAAAGTAGACTTCGCTTTTAAGGAAATCATGATGGACGATGATGCTCTAAAAGGATTCCTAAGTGCCGTTCTGAACATCAATCCGACACATATTCAGAAAATTATTCGTAAAAATACTAATATGCAGAAAGTTCATGACGATGAGAAACAAGCAATTTTGGATGTTCGTATTGTTATCGGACAAGGTGAACCGCCTAAAAAACAGCCTGAATCAGAAGAAGAACAGACAGAACGAGAGAAAAGTTTAGTTTTTCAGGAAATTGACATTGAAATTCAGCTTGCTTTCATGGCAGCATGGGCAGACAGGAGTGTCTTTTATGTGGCTAAGATGTTCACGGAACAGGGCGAAATCAACAAGAAATACAGCAATTTCAAAAAATGTATCGGTATCAACATTCTGAATTTCAACTACATCAAGCAGACTGAACGCTTTCACACAATCTGGCATATCCGTGAAGATTCCGAACCTCTCCAATACACAGATAAACTTGAATGGCATCTTGTTGAACTGCCGAAACTTCCCCCAATTGCAGACGGAACTGACCTTTATAAATGGGCGATGTTCATCAATGCCGAATCAAAGGAGGAAATTGAGATGGTAACGAAAATTGCACAGGGCAATCAATATCTGGAGTCGGCTCTGAAACGACTGGAAGTTATCAGTCAGGACGAGCAGAAACGGCTTGAATACACGGCTCGACAGAAAGCACTCTACGACTATAACACTTATATGGAAGAAAATTACGAACGTGGCTATGGTGAGGGAAAAGCAGAAGAACAGAAAGCACTTTCTGCTAAAATCGCTCAGATGAGAGCTGATGGTGTAAGTGAAGAATTCATAAAAAAATATTTTGGTAATCAAAACTAATAAAATCAATGCTGATGGTCTTTGTACTGTCAGCATTTTTTATAGAATTCTGGTAGTCCTTAGAAAAAAAGGACTACAAGGACTACCAGAACACAAAAATAAAGTAAAAACGGCTAAAAATAGTAATTTTTTCGGTAGTCCTTTATTTTTTCAACGGACTACCTAATAAATTTTCAAAAATTCTTTCTCGTTATACATATTGTTAATCTCTATGTAAATTTAGTAGACTTAGTATACTAAGTAGTCCTTTTAAGTTTTATAAGAAAAAAAGGACTACCAACTTTTTTCCCGATATTTCTATACTTTTTGTATTTCGGTAGTCCTTGTAGTCCTTGTAGTCCTTTTTTCTTTAGAAGAAAAAAAGGACTACCAAAAAGGACTACCAAAAAAGCCGTTGACATAAAAATCAACGGCTAAAAATGTGTCATAAATCAATTAGGCATTGCAGATGCCATTAAACTTCCATCTGTCATGCAGTAAATTGAAAAACCTTTTTTGGGTATTGTATCATGAGTTCCATCAGGAAGAAGTCCCTTAACACTTCTTTTTATTTCAATCTTAATTCCACAAGCACGCAAATCAGAAGTAAGAGAACCCATAAATTTCTTAGGTTTTGGAGGCAAGAAATCTTCTCCACAAGCATTTACTATTTCGCTGCGGAAACGTTCGTAAGAAATATTGACAATTTGACCATGTACAGCTAAATCTTTGATAATATCAATGGCTGTTTCTTTGTTACCTTCATCATCAGAATTATCATTTTCAATGTCTGATAAACTTTTTCCAGTTCTCGCAGATTTTGTCAAATCATCTTCGGTCAGGTCGCTGAAACCGTCCCATTCAAAGCGTGCAGTCCTGTTTTCGCCCTGATTGATAATTTGATAGCACACAGATTTGGCTTTCTTCTGATAATTAGATTTGGTCTGAATAATAACACGGCGGTCAGAATCAGCACCAAAAGAACGGATGCAGAGGGCAGAACGTGCGGAGTCAATCAAAGCAGTACTGCCTGAAACGGCATTGTTGGCATTTTCCATCTGGGGCATTTTGTTGACATGAGCGACAATCAGAATGGCACAATTGTATTCTTTGGCAAGAACGGTCAAAACATTGGTGATTGCTCGGACATCATTCGCCTTGTTCATATTCTTGTCATCGCCTATGTAGACACTCCAAGGGTCAATAATAACCAGTTTTGGGTGAATCTGTTCCAAAAGTTTAGAAAATGCCTGAATCCTTTCAGTATCATCTTTATTTTGAGGAAGAAGAAAGCTGTCTATGTTAAGGTCTTTTTTTGTCTTAGGAGTTTTCAGAACGAAACAATTCTTAGGATTACCTCCTGCTTCGGTCATTCGGCTTAAGATGGTGCTTTCGTTATCTTCTGCCGAAATAAACAGCACTCTTTCTGGATTTATCGCCATTTGTTCGATTCCGTATCTGGGAAGTGACCGCCCTGTTGTAATATCGGCAGCGATTCCAATGGTGGCATAAGACTTTCCCGTTCCTCCGGCAGCATACATGACAGTGATTTCACCAAGTGGGATATACGGATTCCATAAAAACTCCTGTTTTTCGGACTTTACATCGGCTAAACAAACAAAAGTATACTCAATTTTCTTTTGAGTTGGCACAGGTGTTGTGTCATTTTCCTTGATTGGTGGGAGTGATTTAGGAGTACAGAATGGTGTGTTGTGAATAGCGTCCGCTAATAATTTGGTAGCCTTATCTTCTCCGATAGCTTGTACAATATCCGAAATATCGCCTTTTGGCGGGCATTTGCTCCAGATTGCAGTAGCAGGGATAATTTTCACGGATTTAGCAATATTCAGAGTATGTTGAGCTACTTTAATGCCGTAACTTCTTCCTACATCGTCGTTATCAGTCAGAATAATGATGTCTTTTCCCTGTAATCCGTCATTATAGAGGTCAATCCATTGTGAGAATCCTGCACCATTGGGAATTGTAGTAGCTGGAATATCGTCCAATCGTGACAGTGTATCAGCATCTTTTTCGCCTTCGGTGATGAAAACAGTCCCCTCGTTCATGTTGTGAAGAACATTTGCATTGTAAAGAGGTGCTTTCTGTTCGTGCAATCCTGTAATATAGGTCTTTTTCTCATGGTCATACAGATACCAGCAGGGAGATTTCTTACCATTCGTCAGTGTCGTAATGACTTTTTTTCCGAAAATACTGCCGTCCGCATTGTAGTAAATGTGTGTGCGTGAGCCGACTTTCCCTGTGGGGCGGTAAGACTGTGACGGTTCTGACGGAATATAGCCAGTATGAAACATTTCTGACAGCGTTTTGACCGCATATTTGAAATTTTCGGGGGTATCTTCCATACGGTTCACCATGTAGAACAGATTGATAATGTCCCCTCCTGCTCCGCACGACTGGCATTTCCATTTGGTATTGTCCTCATAGGTGCTAAGAGCCGGAGTGCCGTTCTTGCCTGTCCCACTTCCGCAGAATGGGCAGTTGTATTGCTTGCCTTTGCGGTGCTGTGTAATTGTGGCGAGATACTCTGGAAGATGGACTTTCAGCGTTTCAAGTTCATAATTTTCCATTATTTTCCTCCTGATATATTATTTTTACAGCAAAAAAGAGCATACAGGCATAATACGTTCCGGCATACTCTCATGAATTGATATACTTATCCTGTAAAAATCGTCAGAAAGACTCTTGACAAATGGACATAGCTGTGTTATAATGAGAATACAAGGTAAACCATAAGACCGCAAATCTAAAGTTTACTGCATAAATGCCGGAAGGGGAGTACAGACACGCTAACACCTGTACTCTTTTTCACTGCATAGATATATTTTAACATTTTTTCTGGCAGAAGTCAAGACTAATTCTGCAAATCAAGAAATATTTAACGAAATCCCCTATTTTGTGTGGTTTCTGTACAATGTGTTCATGAACTGGACATATTTCAGGCAATCTGCACGAAATTCAGGGGAATTTTTCATTGAAAAAGCAAATTGATAGGACGGTCAAAATATGATATAATTGTAATTGGTAGAAAAAATTATCCAGAAAGGGTTGACAAGTTCATGTTGGTGTCGTATAATCGTAACAGAACAGAACAGAACAGAACAGAACAGAACAGAACAGAACAGAACAGAACAGGCTAACTGTGCCTATTTGTCATGCCCTCAGAAATTTAATAGGTTAAAAGCACACTTCTTAGTGGTTACAGGCTGATTGTGACCATTTGGAAGTGTTTTTTGTTTTGGAGGTGGTAATTTGGACGATAACCAGAACGGCGGTATCGTGATAAAGAAGAAACATATCGTGATTGCTGTGATTATCATTCTGTTGTTATTAGTCAGCGGTGTGCTTGTCGGTGCGAACTGGAGTAAATGGTTTGGCGGTTCACAGCCGGAAACTTCACAATCAGGCACTTCCACTCCCTCGCTTGACATTGACCCTAATGCCGGACAGTGGAACGGCGAAACACCACAAGATAAAGGCAGTGAGGAAGTCGGAATCAAAATCCCCGGCTATCCGTCCATTACAATCGCAAAAGATACGGAGAATGTCACAATGGCATTACTCAATCCAGAGGGCAACCCCTGTTATTTCAAATTTGAAATTGTCCTGAAAGATTCAGGTGAAACAATCTTTGAATCGCAGTATGTTCCCCCCGGAGATGCAATCACGGACGTTACCCTTACCAGACCTCTGGCAGAGGGAGAATATAACGCAACAATCATGATTTCTACAATCGCACTTGACCAAGAAACACCTTTGAACGGTGCGAATGTGGAAACTGTGTTGATAGCTAAATAAAATTATTTCATGAAAGGAAGATTTGATTATGAAAAAAACAATTGCTATGATTTCCGCACTGGCTATGATGACAGCTATGGCTGTTCCGTTAGGTGCTTTCGCAGAAGATACTACAAAAACGCTCAATAAGACTACTAATTCAGGTACAACAGAAGTTTCCTATGATGTAGCTTCCACTTACACTATTACAATTCCAGCAGGAATTACTCTTTCAGCCGATACTGACAAACCTGCAACAATTGGAGCAGCGGCAAATCTCATGCTTGAAGATGGAAAAAGTGTCGTTGTAAAATTAACAAGTGCTACTAACACTTCAAGTGGTACAACTTTCAATGCCAAAAACAGCAATGAGACTTCTACTGCAACTTATACAATTAAGAGTGGCAATAATACAATTGGTCTTGGTGAGAGTTCTGATTATACTGATGTTGTTGCTACATTTGGAACAAGTACAGCTACACAGACACAAGCACTCACATTCTCAAAGGCTACTGGTGCAACCTACGCTGGCAAACATACTGAACAATTAACTTTCACGATTTCCGTTGAATAAGGAGGGACTGCAATGAAGACAAGAAGAATTTTAAGCGGAATTTCCGCTCTTGTCATTGCGGCAACTATGGCTGTGCCATTTTCTGCATTTGCAGAAGATACCGCTACAAAAACAATTAACACAGATGGCGGTTCTGACAGCACCAATGTCATTTATGATGCAACAGAGAAATATTTTGTCACTATTCCAGCAGGAATTACTCTGAAAGATACTGCTGTAACTGCTGATATTACTACAAGTAATGTTATTATCGGGGAAGGTAAGATAATTAAAGTCACTCTGTCCGGTGCTGATAATACTGAATCAGGCAACTTGTTCAGTGCAAAGAACTCCGCTAAAAATTCCACTGTCAGCTACAATATCAATAATGGTACTGTCAGTGTCGGTGATGTTATTGCAAAATTTGACAAAAATAATCTCACTGAAACTCTCACTTTTACCAAAACAGATGATGCAATACCTACTCGTGCCGGAAAGCACTCCGAAAATCTGACTTTCACAATCGGTGTCGAAGATGATAAGACCAATGTATCTGGGGTTGAAATTGATAATAAAACTACAATTGCAACTGCAATCACAAGAGGTGGAACACTGAACTTGACCGCTTCCGTTGACGAGTCTGCTACTGACAAGACTGTTGTATGGAGTTCAAGCGATAACAGCATTCTTGAAGTTGCCACAACAGATACTGGTGTAACTGTGACAGCGAAAAAAGCAGGAACAGCAACAATCACAGTAACTGCTACCAACGGTACACCAGAAGATACTTCCGATGACCGGATAGATTCTGTTGAAATCACTGTCAATCCGATTATGTACGCTGTTTCCTTTAGTGCTAACGGCGGTACTGGAACAATGGACAATGTGTCTGTCGCAGAAGATTCTGAATATGAACTTCCTACAAATGGATTTACTGCTCCGACAGGTAAGGAATTTGATAAGTGGCAGATTGGCGATAATTCCTATGGTGTTGGTACAAAAGTCACAATTACAGATAATACTGCTGTAACCGCTACATGGAAAGGCGTTAATTATGCTGTTACTATGGGAAATTTCACCAATGGTTCTGTCACAGCAGATTCTACCGCAAAGATGGGCGATACCGTAACTTTGACTGTTACACCTGATACAGGCTATGAACTGGATACTCTCACTGTTACAGATGCAAGCAACAATTCCGTACCTGTAACAGGTAATAAGTTCACTATGCCTAACAGTGATGTTACTGTAAGTGCAACATTCAAATCTTCAATAATTACTGTATCTGGCATTACAATTAACAATGCACCTACAGAAGCACTTTTTGTCAACAGCACAGGTACTCTCACAGCAACTGTTTCGCCTGATAACGCAACAGACAAGACCGTCGTATGGTCAAGCAGTGATCCGGACTATGTATCTATCAATGCTGAAACAGGAGAATACACGGTCATGGGCAAAAAGGGCTACGGCTCGGCTACTATCACTGCAACAGCTACCAATGGTACAGAAGATACATCTGATGATGTTTCAGCTGCTTGCACCATAACAGGAAAGGTTACTTATACTTCGCTGAGTCCCGGTACAGTGCTTCACGTGGGTGATACGTTCTATGCAGGACAGGTTTATTTTGCTACTAAACCTTTAACGGGCTTTAATGATTCCAATGGAGTAATCACTCTGGTTGAGGATAATGGCTGTTATAAGTTTAAGCGTGGCAACAATGGCACGATGCCCAATGTTACAGCTTATAAAGTCAAAGATAATACCGACGGTATCTATATTGTAAGCGGTTCAGGTACATCAACAAGCGACAGGTTTACTATTGCTGTTCATACAACTAATTAAGCAATAGCTATTGTTATCCTGCCGAGCTACGGTATGCGGCTCGGTGGGAACGATAAAGATTATCTAACAGCTTTGTTTGACATTTGAGATATGACATAATTTCTTAACGCATAATACCATTTGCTCTGCTGTGCGGAGTATACGGCGGAGCAAGGATATTCGATAGGAGTGAAAACATAATGAAAAAACTGATAAGCGGTATGTCCGCATTACTTACAGCGACAATGCTCATCGCCCCGATGAGTGCATTTGCTGATGACACTACAATTACACCAACAGGCGGTACGCCGTTCAGCGTTGCTCCTAAGCCTGATACAGCGAATACAACCGTTAAATTTGACGTAAATCCTGCCTATACTGTGACGATTCCTGCAACTGTTACTCTTGAGGGTAAATATGGCGAAATCTACAAGAACAGCGGAGAAATCAAGGCAGAGGGCGTATTTCTGAACGAGGGCAAGGAACTTGTTGTTACTCTGGCGAGTGCAAGCAAATTCAATATGGCTGTTGATTCTGAAACGGAATACAGATTGCCTTATACTGCATCTACGGTGGATTTCGGCAAGGTTGACAAGGAAAAAGGCGGTACTGTGGCGAAATTCGGAACTTCTAAAACGGCACAAACTGTTACAGTAGCCTTTGAAACGGACGAAACACCGCAATATGCAGGTGCTTACACTGATACAGTCGTATTCACAATTGGATTGCAGGACATTGAAAAGTCCCAGACTTCCGAAGAAAAACTGAGGTGATACCCCATGAAAAAGAAATTTGCACTTTGCACGGCTGTCCTGATGCTGATGAGCGTGTCAGCTCTGCCCGTTTCGGCTGCCGATGATACAAGAACGGCTGTAATTTCTACAACCGTTGAGCCGACTTATGTTGTAACCATTCCTGCCGACTTGAAAATTCCATTCAATCAGGAAAAGACCAATTTCGGAGAGGTTAAGTTGGATTCTGCACAGATTGAGGTTGACAAATGCGTGAAAGTTACCATGATTTCGGACAATACGCTCAAAAACAAGGCAGATAAGAGCAAGACAATCCCCTACCAGATTTATGAGGGAAAAGCCGATTCTGCGGAAACTGTTTTCACAACAGCAAGCTATCTGACCGCAGGAGCGAAAACTGCTCTGACAATTGGTATTGAAAAATCTGACTGGAATAAGGCTTATGCCGGAGAATATGAGGATACTGTGACATTTCAGATTGAATACACAGATAATCAATAAGGGGGCGGTGATATGAAAAGACTGGCAGTTGTTCTGGGAATGTGCCTGTGTCTGTCTGCGTTCTGTCCGTTGACGGCTCATGCAGAAGAAAGTGCTGTCATTTCGGCAACTGTTCCCGATACTCATAGCCTGACCGTGACCGCCAATGAGGACATCAAAATCGAAGTTGGCACAACATGGATTCAAAATGGCGATACCGTTAAAGTGAACCGTCTTTCAAGTCCGTGTATCATGCTTGAACTAACCTCAGAACAAAATTTTTCAAAAGCCTTTCTGAATGGTGTTGACATCACTGACCAGATTCGTGTAGAGAAATATGGCTATATTGCATCATATTACTTTGAACCTGTCTATGAAGATATGACACTGGAAATCGAAATTGAAAGCAATCTTCCCCAGACAGGCTACTCCAATATTTACAGAATCATCGAAATTTCGGCTTTGCTTATGACAACAACAGGCATTGTCATTGTAGCAAAGACCAAAAAAGAGAAAGAATAATCCGAAATAGCGTTGCTTTCAGAAAGTAACGCTATTTTTCTAATAGGAGCAATCGCCCATGAAAAGAAAAATCTTGCGTATTATTGGTATTTTCATGATAATCTGCGGAGTATCCGTTCTTTCAGTGTTCGGTTACAAGAAAATCAGCCGTGAACTGCACCTTAGACAGCTTTTGAAAGAGAATGTAGTGCTTGAAATCCCTGCTTTGCATATAAAAGTGCCTGTACTGGAGGGAACGGACAACGAAATACTTTCTTGTGCAGCAGGACATTTCCCTAATACCGGAGAAGTTGGGCATGGAAATTACTGCATAGCAGGGCATAACAGCACAATCTATGCGGAAATTTTCAATGACCTTGACAAAATTCAGACTGGTGATACAGTTTATTTGACCGACACAGACCAGAACCGCACACAGTACACCTATACCGTGAAAGAATATCGCATTGTTCCTCCTGATGCTACGGAAGTTTTGAAAAATACAGGCGATAACCGTCTTACGATAATTTCCTGCACTGATGATGGGAAATACAGACAGGTAGTCACAGCAATCTCATCAAATAGCTAACGAGATTTTCTTCTCTTAACCGATTTTTCCTGAGTTTCAGTTTTTTTACGTTCTTCTTTCAGTCGGCGGTCTAACTCATGCAACTTTTCTCTGGTGAAATAAGCTCGATGTTCAGGAGATTTTTCGCTTTGGTCTGGCGTGTCTGGCATATCACCATGAACCACACTCTGAATATGTTCTTCCTGTTTTGCCAAAATCGCCTTAGAATCTGGTTCTGGAACTAATTCGCTCATAAATACTGGAACAGCAAACTCCAACAAGGCTTTTTCGGCTTGCTCAACCAAACCAGCCTCTCGAATTTTCTTATAAACGTCAACAAATGTATGCAATGCCGATTCTGCGGAACTTTTCTTATATGCCCACAATTCTGAAAGTCGCTGACTGATAGCCTGATGTGTTGATACAACTTTCTGATACTGCTTGATGAGTTTCTCATCAGGCAGTTTGTTTTGTATTTTTATCAATTTCAGTTGAGCTGCCTTTTTCTTTTTCGGATGCCAGATGCTGTAACCCTGAATTTCCTGCTCCAGTTCCGCTATTCTTTGCAAATCACTCTCGTAATTTTGAATAACTTCCTGTATTTTGCCAACATCGCCCATTTTGTCTTTCAACTTCTTCAGAACCTCAGATTCTTTGTAAAGCTGATACACACGGCAGAATTTTTCTCTTGCTTGCACAACACCCTGCCAAATTTCATGTGATTTTGCTTTATCTTCTTCATTTTCAGTGTCACACGTGTTATAACACGGCGTGTTACATGATGTGTTACATAATTCAGTCGGATTTTCCGACGGTAAAACCTCCGGTGTGGCAGATTCCGAAACGGATTTTTCTTCTTCAAGCCGTTGTTTACAATCGTTTACAGTGTTTACAACTGTAAACATTTGACTTTCCAATTCTTTTATTTCAGAAAGCAACTGATTTTGTAATCTGGTCTGACGGTTATACTCGCACCTTTCGGAAAGTTTTCCGCCCCGTTCACGTCCTCTTGCTCCGTATCCCTCGTGAATGGTCGGAATTTTGTCGATACCTTGTTCCGCATAACTTCTGTGGTCAATATGCAATGCCACTGGAAGAAACGCATTGACAACCTGTTCCCATGCAATTCTCCATTCCTTGATGCGGTCTTTGGAATCCCAGTTATTGAAACTTTCCTTATGAGTCTTGTACTGTTTGTGTCCGAGTTTGTCAATTTTCTGAAAAATTTTATTGCCCTCTGCGTCCAACTCATAAACTTTTCTGCTTTTAGCCGCCCATGTTCCGTCAGGCAGAATGCTCCGCATGGTACACATCATATGCACATGAGGATTTCCTTTTCCTGTATCATGAATACTCCAGTCCACACACATTCCCTGTTTCGTAAGCCGTTTTACAAAATTCCGGACTATCTGAATATGTTCATCATGTCCCAATTCCGC
>Ga0326512_10003777_pt1 | contig 11048 bp, 8 predicted proteins | sample 1_2617_0518_D_FD_203652 | JGI IMG/M metagenome (GOLD analysis project Ga0326512, IMG submission 203652) | Bovine rumen microbial communities from UC Davis, California, United States - 1_2617_0518 | ecosystem: Host-associated > Mammals > Digestive system > Stomach > Rumen | place: USA: California...
TAGAAGCGCTCCGATGCCGCATCATAAATAATGCTATTCTTATACTGAGCCTTATTCTGTATGAAAGTCATTTTCCCTTATCTTGCCCTGGCTCCTAGGCTCACCTTATGGCAGGAATTTGTAAATAGCAGTTCCTGTCTTGAAGAAGTGATTGTGATTACGGTGGCTGAAAATAAGGAGGCCTTTTTAAGTCTTGATTTAAGGCTTTCTGTTGTAGTGGTGGAGGTTCTGGCTGATACTTCCTATCATGAGGCCATACGTAAAGCGCTTTTATCTTTGGCAGACAGTACGCAGGATCTTGAGGAAATTGCTATTCTGCCACCTGCCTTTGTAATTGATGACAAAACCCTCGTTTATGCCAAAAATCTTCTGCATAAAGACTGCACTCTGGTTTTTATGGATCAAGATGACAATGTGGTGCACCGCATTGAAGATAAAAATAAGGTAGAATTATCAGACTATACCCTGTATCCTGCCTATGACAAAGAGCCTCAGCGAGAAGATTATGCTACATTTTTACTTGGATTTTACAAATCTTTAAGTATGCTTTTCAATCTTGAAGAGTGTCAGAGACTTCAGGCGCATTACCTTTACAAATACTTTTATCTTAGGCTTTATGCTCAAAAAAAATATACGGCCCATATCGTCAATAACCGATTTTTTTTCGATGCCGGAGAGACACTTTGCTGTAACCGTGTGTATGCTCAGGATCTGGAGTATGCGAGGGCACTTCCGCAATTTTTTAAAAAACCTCCAGAATTTAGAGGATTAAGACGGCTTCTGGGCTGTGCCTATGCTGATAGCCACTTTTATCTTTGTCTTTTTTCTAAAATTCTAAGAGTCCGTATTAAACGAGAACCTCGTTTTCCTAAAAACGCAATGGTTTACAGGAAAGTTAATCCTGTAAAGTCTTTTCCTGTGAAAAGGGCCGCCATTGTGGCCGGTTTTACTAAAAACGGTGAGATCTCAAAGAGTACCTTTAACTATCTTTGCAAAATAAGGGAAAACTGTGATTATGTGGTGTTTGTTGCCGATTCTTTGGCTACACCGTCCTGTATTGAAATACTTGCAAAGTTAACCGATGCACTTATTATTGAAAGACATCGTGAATATGATTTTGGCTCCTACAAAAGAGGTTTCATGCTTTTGCAGGACAACGGTATTTTAGGTAAGGTAGACTCGCTTCTTTTGTGCAATGACAGTATTGATTTTGTGGGTGAGAGTACGGCACTTGATGAGATTTTTGTCAAAGCCAAAGACTATGATGCCTATGGTCTGTGCTATGCTACCTATGGCTTTGGCGAGCGTTTAAAGCGTCACCATTATGCCTGGGTAAAAATGCCGCATCTGCAGAGTTATTTTGTGATTCTGCAAAAAAAGGCCTTTTTAGCCCCTGCTTTTGGTGATTTTATGCAAAAGATCAAAAGACTAAAGAACAAAAGAGAAATCATAAAACAGTATGAAATGGGATTTTCCTCAATGCTGAAGTCTTTGGGACTAAGTCTTGGCTCTTATTATCCATTTGATGAGCATAACGTGGTTAATCCTTATGTCATCTATTTAAGCGGGCATCTTGACAGACCTCTCTTTACTAAGCACATGCTGTCGCACACTGCCTATGTCAGTGAATAGCAAGAAGGAGTGATGATGAAACCCATACTTGTACATGTCCATGTTTTTTATAAGGAACTGTGGCCGCAGATTTTGACTTATCTTAAATCTCTTGAGGGTTACCCTTATGAATTGTATATTTCGACAGTGAAGGGAGATGGTGAGTTTTTAGAGGTGCTAAAAGAGATCCCCTCTAAAAGCATAATGGTTCTTGATAATCTTGGGTATGATATCCTGCCTTTTTTTAAGGTCCTAGAGCAGGTTAATCTTGATGACTACAGTTATGTCATAAAAATTCACACGAAAAGAGATATTCCTGTTAGGGAATCATTTTTCTGGTTTCGGGGGGCAAGATGGCGTGAGGCTCTTTTAGACTTTTTAAAAACTCCCCAAACATTTCAAAGAACCATTGAGGCTTTTGAAAATGAACCCCGTTTAGGTATGCACGGGGGCGCTATCACTATTTATAACGCATTTTGCGACGGACACGATTCCTATTGTGCCGTGCGTGACTTTATGACAAGCCATGCTCTTACCTTAAAAAAATATCATTTTGTGGCCGGTTCAATCTTCATGGTGCGCTCGCAACTGTTAAAGGCAGTACAGACTTTTGCCTTAAAAGACAGTGATTTTGTTATTCCAAAGGATGAGCATGATACCTTTTTACTGCCGCATGTGCTTGAGAGAGTATTAGGATGTGCGGTCTATGCTCAGGATTACTGGATAAAGGATACGCAGAAAAACGCCTTTATTTGTGCTGGCATATCTTGGCTTATGAATCTTAGCAAGATCATTATGACCTATATTCTTACGGTGCGGATCACCAAAAGTAACAAACTTCTCATAAAATTTTTGAAGATCCCGGTTTTTGCACTTAAACTTAAAGAGTAGTAAACAAGTTATGTCATAAGGAGCGCATATGTCGATATTAGGAGCTGTGGCCGTGCCGCATCCGCCACTGATTATCCCAAGTGTCGGACAGGGCAGGGAAGATGGGATCGGACATACCATTATTGCTTATCAGAAGGCTATGCAGTTTGTCTCTTCTCTAAAACCCAAGACCGTGGTGATTGTAAGTCCTCATGCCACTGCCTATCAGGACTATCTGCACATGTCCAGTGGGGACATGGCAGAGGGTGATTTTAGTGCCTTCGGTGCACCTGATGAGAAGGTAACTTGCAGATATGACATGAAAATGGTAGAACTTTTGGAGGAGCTGTGTGCTAAGACGCATCTTAGTGCCGGCAGCTATGGAGAGCGCGTCTATAAGCTCGATCACGGCACCGCCATTCCGCTTTATTTTCTCAATAAATTTTACAAAGATTATGAAGTTGTACGTATTGGCATAAGTGGTCTTAGTCTAGGTGATCACTATAGACTCGGCATGCTTGTAAAAGAGGCTTCCGAGCTTTTGGATAAACGCGTGGTCTTTATAGCCAGCGGCGATCTCTCCCATAAACTTAAGGATGACGGACCTTATGGCTACAGTGCTCACGGCCCTGTTTTTGATAAGAAGATTGTCGAAATCTTTAAAAACGCTAATTTCCTTAAACTGCTGTCTCTCTCTCCGCATCTTTGTGAGAGCGCCGCGGAGTGCGGACACCGCTCTTTTGTGATGATGGCCGGAGCCTTGGACAGAATGGAGGTAACAGCAGACTTTTTGTCTTATGAAGGACCATTTGGTGTAGGCTATGCGGTGGCTACCTTTTTGCCATCAACTGTGAATAATGACAGAGACTTTTTAGAACAGTATGAAAATAGCATTAAAGCGGATATTGCAGCAAAGCGTAAACAAGCCTCGATTTATGTAAGACTTGCACTTTATACTATGGAGTACTTTCAGAAAGAGAGAAAAAATCCGCCCCTGCCTGATTTTATTGAAAAAGAGGGGCAGGCTCTTTTGGCAAACAAAGCCGGAGTTTTTGTCTCCATAAAAAAATTTCACGAACTGCGTGGCTGTATCGGTACCATTCTTCCTGTCACAGACTCTGTTGCCGAGGAGATTATGCGTAATGCCATTGAGGCGTCTAATTCTGATCCGCGGTTTCCACCTATAACTTATGATGAGCTGCCTTATCTTGAGGTAAGTGTGGATGTTTTAAGTCAGCCTCAACGCGTTGATTCAATTGATGAACTTGATGCCAAACGCTATGGTGTGATTGTGAGGGCAGGCAATAAATGCGGGCTTCTTTTGCCTAATCTTGAAGGCGTGGATACTGTTAATGAGCAGATCAGGATCTGCAGACAAAAGGGCAGAATCGGGGAGGATGAGACTGTCACCCTTGAGCGTTTTGAAGTGGTAAGATATTACTAGGATGATTTCATCAAATCGCAATTTTGCTGTATGTAATCTGTGTCCGCATCACTGTCACCTAAAGGAAGGAGCAAGCGGAATATGCAGAGCGCGGAAATGTGTTGAGGGGAAAGTTGTCAGTTCTAGTTATGGAAATCTCAGTGCGCTGGCCCTCGATCCTATTGAAAAAAAGCCTTTATATCATTTTCATAAGGGCTCTCAGATCCTCTCTGTAGGCAGTTTTGGCTGTAATCTTAAATGTCCCTTCTGTCAGAATCATGAGATTTCCATGGGTACTTCAACTCATGATAATTACTATGCGCCAGATGATATTGTAGATTTAGCCATAAAATTAAAGCATGAATGCGGTAATATCGGGGTGGCTTTTACCTACAATGAGCCTTTGATTAGTTATGAGTATGTACTGGATACTGCAAGACTGTTGAAACAGGCAGACTTATGCACCGTGCTGGTGACTAACGGTACCATTTGTGAGGAGCCTTTTTTGGCGCTGCTGCCGTATATTGATGCGCTTAATATTGATTTAAAGGCTTTTTCACCGCATTTTTATCGAAAGATAAAAGGTGATTTTGACACAGTATTAAACAATATCAGACTTGCCCATGAGTTCTCTCATGTGGAGATTACGACACTCGTGATTGACGGTGTCAACGACAGTGATGAGGATATGGAGAGGGAGTGTCAGTTTCTTTGTTCCATTGATAAGGAAATGCCCTTACATCTCTCAAGATGCTTTCCCCGCTACAGATGGAGTCATATTAGAATTACTCCTTATGAGACTTTAGATCGCTTATTGGGGATTGCCCAAAAATACTTACACCATGTTTATCTTGGCAATGTTTAAAAAAAAGAGGCCTAAGCCTCTTTTAAGATATCAATTCGGTTATTTTATTCCCAGGCGTTAGCCCCCTTGCGATTCTTTTCAGAATCCATTTTCATATTGTTCCAGACATTGCTGACAATCTTGGAGGTTTTCTGGGATGTTTCCTCCATAAAATACATGGTATCCATCTTTTCGTTTGAGAGATTGATGCTTGGATTATTCTTAAGTTCATCAGAAATGTTATTGATAGCCTCGTCAACAGGCATAATATAGCCGATTTCTTCAGAAAGTTTGACCGCATTTTTAGGATCTAAAAGCCAGTTAAACCAGGTGTAGGCATTCTCGAGATTTTTGGCACCGCGTGGAATAGTCCAGGAGTCAAACCACATGATAGAGCCTTCTTTTGGCACCACATACTCCACTGTATAGGCAGGATTTCCTGTTTTTGACAAGTGCTGAGCCTGCACAAAATCTCCTGAGTAGCCAATGGCGACACAGATTTCGCCTGATGCAATGTCAGTTACATAACGATTCGACTGAAAATAATTGGTGTTGGCTGCAAGTGCAGTTAAAATCTTGCGGGCTTCTTCAAAGTCCTTTGGATCCTCACTGCGAGGCGGTTTTTTGAGATAATGCTGAACGGCAGATATAACCTCAATAGGTGAATCAATGATGGCGATACCACATTTTTTGAGTTTGGCTGAATTCTTTGGATCTAAAAGATCGTTCCAGGACTCAAATTTAAAGTCAGGTCCCATAACTTCTGCCACTTTTTCCTTGTTATAGCCAATGCCTATGGAAATTTCGATATATGGATAAGCGTAGTCATTGTTTGGATCGATGGTAGCTAATTTTTCCAGACGGGCACGATTCTGTTTTACCCAGTTGGGGATTTTGCTATGGTCAATTTTTTGCAGCGCACCGGCTTTAGCCATTCTTGGAACATTGTAACTTACCACAATGGCTGCATCAAATCCGGTATTTCCTGCTAGAAGTCTGGTTTCCTGCAGCTCGTTAGAATCATATTCTACATAGGAGGTGGTAAGTCCCGTGTCTTTTTCAAAATCGGCTACCGTATGTTCGCCAATATTGTAACTCCAGTTCCAGATATTTACTTTGTCACTTTTAGCGTAAGCCTGCGAGCCTATAACAGTAAGTAGGGCACAGGAAAGAGTGCATAAAGATTTTACCTTCATTCATGTCTCCATCGTGAAATAACAAAACACTTTAAGATTATATCTAAAAACGAATAGTTATATATATGTGTATATCAAAGAATTGAAAGATAATCGAAATTTTTTAAAAATAAAGGGTCAACGCTTAATCCCGTAAAGAAAACTCCAAAAACTTGCCTTGGTAAAAAGGTTCCAAAAGAGAGTCTATGACTTCGTTACCGGTCCTGCCCTGACTTTACTTTACTAAATTAACTCAAGTCCTTTTTTGAGAAAATAGTCTTTAATTTTGAGAATGATTGTCTTAACGCCTGCTAAATCTCTTCAAAACTGTGTAATGTTTGAGAACATAGGTATTTTTAATTTGTGTGCTCAATTTTGGTGAATCTATTTGTATTATATTGACTATTTCACGTTTAAGTGGAATGATAATCTAAAGTCTGGTAGTAAACCGGCTTTTGGTCCTAGTTGGAATCGGGAAGATTCCTTGTTTTGGTCTAGGAGGTGATTATGATCCTTTTAAAGAGTTTTATTTTTTCCATAAAGAACAATTCAAAATGTTGCAAACAGCAGTTATCTTTGTGCGCTGTGTTTCCTTTGACATGTGTTTCATTTCTTTTTAGTCTTAAACGAATGCCTGTTCTGGCATAACTATCTTCTTTTGCAGAATATTACTGTCTGCGGCTTTCTATTTTTTGGCAATCTTTAGAGATTTTAAGTAGGTTTTTTGTGGCCGCATTTTAGCCAATGATCACGTCTACCTACTGATTATTAACACTTTTTTTAAACTGTAAGGAATAAACTATGTTTTTTAGAAAAACTGCAAGTGTACTTTTTTTGGCATTAACTGTGGGGCTTTTAGGTTGCAAAGAAGAATCCACTGATGCTGGTGCTAAAGACTCAAACACCAATACATTTGAGAAAGTTATTAGATTTGGGTTCTGTCCTGGTCCTTATTCTAAGATGGTTTCCGATTTTATTGAAAAAGAGCTAAACAAGCAGGGCTACAAGGTTGATTATATTGAATTTACCGATTATGTTCAGCCGGATTCAGCATTGGATAGTGGAGATATTGATGCAAATCTCATGCAGCATCAATCTTACCTTGATGCCATCAAAAAATCTCAGGGCTTTAAAATAACCGGCATCATCAATGTTCCTACGCTAGGTCTTGGGGTTTTTTCTGAAAAATACAAGAGTTTTGATGAAGTTCCTCAAGGTGCTAAGGTGGGAATTCCGACTGATGCGGTTAATCTGGCCAGAGCCTTGAGAATAGCGCGAGATCTTGGTTATATAACGCTAAAAGCAGAAAAGGATGAGCAAAAAGCCTCCATTGCCGATATCTTTGAAAATCCTAAGGAACTTGAATTTGTCCCTCTTGAGGCGGCGCAGATTTCACGTTCTCTTGACAGTTTAGCCCTGGGTTTTGTCCCTGGCAATTATGCCATTGCTGCTAATCTTGATTATGCAAAAGTGTATACGATCCAAAAAATGCGCATCTAAAATCATAAATTTCTTAACGTAAAATCACAAAATGCGCAGGTCAAATCCGTAAAAATCCATAAATTACACTTACCTCTACACTTTAAAGTGTAATTTAAAAATGAAACCTCATTTTTTTGTCCTTAATTTGCAGGTATGCGCAAAATATGGTTTGTTGATTCTTATCTCCTGTATTTTTTTTTGTATAAACACATAAATTCTATCTCAAAAAACTCCTTTACTTCGCTTGTTTAGGCCATTATCTAAATGCGCATTTTATGATTTTTATTTTTAATTTTTTATTAAAATCATTGTTTGCCACGTCGTAATTAAAATTGTGAAGATATTCGTATCTCCATATCTGTAGTCATGTTGGCTATGGATGGTTTTAATTACGGGAGAATGCCATGAGCATTACCATAAAAAAGATTAGAAGCCTCTTAGAACTACTTAATAGTAGCGCTGTGATTAATGTTTCTGAGGTTGCTAAACAAACGGGAATAAGCCGTCGCACAATCGACAGAAAAGTTGAGAAGATTAGCTTATGTGGTCAAAGTATTGAAGAGTTGCTGTCTTTACCTGATCATAAACTCAAAAAGTTGTTCGCCTCTAAGCCACGCAAGGAGTTTGTGGAGCCTGATTTTGAAGAGGCTTTTATAATCCTTAATCCACATAGAGCCTATAAAAAAAGCATGAAGCCCACGATAGAAAGTGTGTGGGAGGATTACGCAAATACAGTGATGAGAGACCTTGGTTTATCTATCGAAAAGGATGAACTGCCTGATTGCTGCATGAGTCTTAATACATTCAGAAGAAAGTACAACGATTTTATCGGAAAAAAGAAGGCTAAATACATCGGCCTTAGTGATACTGCGTCAATTGGAGAAGTATCTGCCGGCGCCCTGATGGAAATAGATGGTGTTGGAGATCGGCTTCTGTGGATGGATTGGTGCGGTGTCTTGCATAATGCAGTTTTATTCGTGGCTGTGCTTAAGTATTCCGGTTTAATTTTTGTATACGCTGCATCACGTCTAAGAGCTGTAGACTGGGCCAACTTTATAATTCATGCCTTAAATTACTTTGGAGGTGTACCAGCCGCAATCAAATCAGATAATGATACCGCACTTACTATACGCTATTATGCCTATTCTCTCGTGGGGCATAAGTTTCTCTCAAGAGAGCCAAATCCTACCATGAAATATCTTGCCAATGCTTATAAATTTGACTGGCTGTTGACAGGAGTCCGGGCTCCGCGTGAAAAAGGGATGGTTGAACGATTTGTGAATTGCTCTGAGGACTTTGTTGCTACTGAAGAGAAGTTTAAAACCACAAAATTCAAGTCTCTAGATGAGATTAATGCCGAGCTTCTGAAATTAACTGATAAGTTTAATAACAAAATTGTAAAAGGTGGATATTCTCATCGCTCCTTTTTTGAGGGGTTTGAAAAAGAATTTCTGATGCCTTTACCCCTGCTGCAGATAAACTACCTGGATATAACCTCTCACAAGGTTGGTGTTCGCGGTTATGTGCGTTATAAAGGCAACAATTATTTTGTAGGCCATGAATATGATGGGTTGGAGATCCTAGCATGTTCTGAAGACGGTAAACACGTCGATTTCTATCTGCAACCCAATCTGAAGAAGATTATAACATATAAAATCTATACAGGTACACCTATTAGAGTACACAATATCAAAGATCCTAAATTCATGTCTGCAGCCGAAAAATATCTGTCACGCGGACTTGAGGATTTTTTGAAATCTGCTGAGAAATACCCCGCCTTTAAAGAAGAGTTATGTAACTTTTTTAGGCATGTCTACGCCAATTTTGTCTTAAATGATATTGATAAAACCAACTTCTGTAACCGTACTCTATCCTTCTGTGAAGCACACTGTGTTCTGACGAATGAACTTAAATATGCCTTCAATTACATCCTTGAGAATAACGTATTAACAGTAATTAAGGTTAATGAAGTCCTTAAAGCCTCAGTTATAGCAAAACATCAGGTAAAACAGATAACTCCGAAATCAGAACTTTTGTTACAGATGCAAAGGGACCGAATTACACAAAAGCGTAGTGAGGACACTTTACGTCATCTGTACGACAGTGAACTGTCGAGGCTGCAGCGTGATGATGAGGACGAAGGTCAGGAGGGAAATGATTATGAATAATGTGATTAAATATCACAGCGAAGCAGAGTTAAAGGTCCTGTTAACCGAAAAATCAAGATTCAGCAGAATTTGGCAAGCTTATGAAGTGTTTAAGGATAATGAGGAGTTCTGTGATTACCCATTTAGGGAGCAGCTCTATCTTTTGATGGAAAACTGTATCGAAGCGCAAAAAGAGGCTCGGTATGAGGTTTTAAAAGGTAAGTCTCTCATTCCTAAGCCTGAAATTCTCCCAACATTAAATGAAATAGGTAAAAGGAATCATATCAGAGCTACCAGAATGGACCTACTTACCAGCAAAATCACTGATGGCAAATACCACAGAATAATTATCACTGGAAATTCAGGTGTGGGCAAGACCACTTTTGGACTTGCTTTACTTAATCATGCAATGATGAATGGGCAACCATCCCTGTTTTTGAATTATCCGGAGAGTATTGGCTTGATGTCAGCACTTTCTGAAAAGAATTCAGAACAGTATAAGAATAATCTCAAGGAAATGCTCGCTCACCGATTTTTAATGCTTGACGATTTCTTACTGACACCGCCAACTCCTCAGGAGATTTTCTGCCTGCACCGTCTCATTGATTTAAGTGAGGAGAAAAACTGCTCTCTAATTTTTACTAGCCAGTATGAGGCTGTGAATTGGCTAGATCGACTTTGTCAGGCCAAAAATCTAGAAGATGACAAAAATGCTCATGCTCTGGTTGACCGCCTTATCACAGATCCCATCATGATAAATCTCAAAGGTGCATCTAAACGCAGCAGAAGTAACACCATAGTTATCAACGGCGGCGATGGCAAAAAGAAAGATGCCGAGTCAGTTAACGATGAAAATAAATCAGAATCTGATGGCGAGAGAAAAGAGAATGATTAATCCTAAAGATTACAGTTCCTACAGTTTAAGTGTAGGAGCCACCTACGGAAAGTGTAGAGCAGAAAAAACTGCAAATTGGTCACAAAGCCTTTTAGCAATTGGCAGTTGCCGATTTTTTGCCTGCGCATCACTCTACAGAAATGATAGAGATTACAGTAACTGTAGAGATTATGAAATGTGTAATATGTTGACGCTGCTCGCAAATTTGAGGAGGCCTGTATGAATAATATCCCACATAACCAACAAAGTGATTCTAACACAGCTAATGCCATTAATTGTGTGTCAGAAATCGAAAAAGATAAATGCCGAATCTCTTATGAGGAGTTCTCTAATGTTTATCAGGAATTTATCGACAAAAACGAACCTGTCACTTATGAAAAAATAAGAGAAGCACTTAATAATCGCGGCTCAAATACGACGATTAAAAAGTTTATTGACCAATATAATCGTGATGAAGTAGCCAGAAAAAATCTTTATTTTCAAAATGGTATTACTGAAGAGATGGTAAACAGACTGGCCAAGAAATTGGCAGAAGCAGCACTATTTGGTAATTTGAAATCATGCAAACAGCTGGTTGAGGAGGAAAGATTAACCATTCAGA
>Ga0326512_10003779_pt1 | contig 11047 bp, 6 predicted proteins | sample 1_2617_0518_D_FD_203652 | JGI IMG/M metagenome (GOLD analysis project Ga0326512, IMG submission 203652) | Bovine rumen microbial communities from UC Davis, California, United States - 1_2617_0518 | ecosystem: Host-associated > Mammals > Digestive system > Stomach > Rumen | place: USA: California...
CAAGGTAATTAAAATTTAAAGTTATGAAGAAAGAGACATGGAAGACGCTGATTCAGATTCTGGTTTCGATTCTGACGGCAATAGGTACCACGCTGGGCGTGACGAGTTGTATGGGCTACGGACCGATAGCCATGCTGTAGGTCCGACGGAGAACAGAAAAGGGAGGCACCCGGTGGTGGGGATGCCTCTTTTTGGGGGAATCACGGGGTCGGTTCTCCTGACCTCACGAGGCCGAAAATGGTTCATCTGATAGGTTTCATTAAGTGGGTTTGGGGATCTCTGACCCACTCGTGATGTACTTGAAGCACCCCTCGGTGACGAAGCCGAACCATCGTGCGGGGTCGCCCATTCCCGAGTAAGCTCGCCTACCCGTAGCCTTTCGCGCTCGAAAGAGCGTTCGACGAAATGAAGCAGGCTCGTCGTGAAGGGCGCAAACTACAGAGTGCCGACGATTTTATCAAGGAACTGGAAGCAGAAGAAGCTGACGACTGCCCGAACGAGAGAGAATTCAGAGTCTGTTCTTCTCAGCATTACCGGCACCAGTACCTTTATACTTCGACGGGGTGACATTGAATCTGTAGCGCAGGGAGAGTTGGACGCAACGGGAATCGTTGTCCTCCATTTTCCGAAACATCATCCTATTGCTGTAAAGCATGACATGGTTGATGCCACCATTGAAGAGGTCGTTACCTGTCAGTTTGACATTGAGACAATGTTGGAAGAAGTCCCTCAAAGATGTCGCTGACCACATCCTTGCTCTCCTGCTCATCGTAGAGGATCGTGCGTGCCACCCTCAGCATCTTGGCGTAGTGCTGCTTGAACAGCCGTTGGATATCATGTCTTTCCATCACGTCTTTTTATAGAAATACCCTTCAGCCGTTCGAAATGCTAACCTCAAGTGATAACGAGTTTATTGTAATGTAAAGAAACACCCGCCTGCAGGATAGTTCTGCAAGCGGGCGTAAAATATAGTCAGTTGCCTTGAGAGTTATGAACGCTCCTCGAGCACTCCCTCCTCGGCAAAGTCAAGCACGTTCTTGCGGTTGGCCTGCATGCGCTCGTACTCCTCCTTGGAGCCGACGATGATCTTGTCGAACTCACGCTGACCAGTACCGGCGGGAATCAAGTGACCGCTGATAACGTTCTCCTTCATACCCTCCAGATAGTCCACCTTACCACGGATGGCAGCCTCGTTGAGCACCTTGGTAGTTTCCTGGAACGATGCAGCTGATATGAACGACTTGGTCTGCAGAGCTGCACGGGTGATACCCTGAAGAATCTGAGTAGACGTAGCGGGCACGGCATCGCGCACCTGCACAATCTTCATATCGCGGCGCTTCAGGCTTGAGTTCTCATCACGCAGCTTGCGGGCTGTCACAATCTGACCCTTCTGCAGGTTCTCGGAATCACCAGCGTCTACGACCACCTTCTTACCCCAGATGCGGTCGTTCTCCTCAGCAAAGTCGAGCTTATCAATGATGTCGCTCTCGAGGAATGCGGTGTCGCCGGGATCGTTGATCTGCACCTTGCGCATCATCTGACGAACGATAATCTCGAAGTGCTTGTCGTTGATCTTCACACCCTGCAGACGATAGACGTCCTGTACCTCGTTGACGATGTACTCCTGAACAGCCGTGGGACCCTTGATGGCCAGGATATCGGCTGGCGTGATAATACCGTCAGAGAGCGGTGTACCGGCACGCACGGCGTCGTGCTCCTGTACCAGAATCTGTTTAGACAGCGATACCAGATACTTGCGCTGCTCGCCAGTCTTAGAGGTGACGATGATTTCGCGGTTACCACGCTTTACCTTACCCATGGTGACCTCACCGTCAATCTCGGAAACGATGGCGGGGTTCGACGGGTTACGAGCCTCGAACAACTCAGTGACACGAGGCAGACCACCAGTGATATCACCACCCTTGGCAGCAGCACGAGGAATCTTAACCAGCGTCTCACCAGTCTTGACGGTCTGACCGTCTTCGACAACCACGTGACCACCCACAGGGAAGTTATAGGTTCCGACGACCTCGCCGTTAACGCCAATGACGTCGCAGGTAGGAACCTTTGACCTATCCTTGGACTCGGTAACAATCTTCTCGGTCAGACCAGTAGTTTCATCGGTCTCAGCACGGAAGGTGACACCCTCGATGACATCGTGGAACTTCAGCGTACCGGCATACTCGGTAACGATAACGGCATTGAAGGGGTCCCACTGGGCAATCTTGTCGCCCTTCTTCACCACGTCACCATTCTTGAAGTAAAGTGAAGAGCCATAAGGCACGTTAACGGTAGACAGCACGATATTGGTATGTGTATCGACGAAGCGCAACTCACCCAGACGGCTGACAACCATCTCGCACTCACGACCATCTTCATCAAATGGTACGGTACGAACCTCTTCCAGTTCAATCTTAGAGTCGTTCTTTGCCACGATGCTGGCATTGGCTGCAGCATTGGCAGCCACACCACCGGCGTGGAACGTACGCAGTGTCAGCTGAGTACCTGGCTCACCGATAGCCTGAGCGGCAATCACACCGACAGCCTCACCCTTCTGAACCATCTTACGGGTGGCAAGGTTACGCCCGTAGCACTTCATGCAGACGCCGTGCTTCGACTCACAGGTAAGCACAGAACGAATCTCAACAGACTCGATAGGAGAATCCTCGATGGCCTGAGCAATAGGCTCGGTAATCTCCTCACCGGCTGCTACAATGAGTTCTCCGGTTGAAGGATGGATAATATCATGTACCGAAACACGACCGAGGATGCGCTCGTAGAGGGTTGAGATGACCTCGTCACCATTCTTCAGAGCGGTACATACCAGTCCACGCAGCGTGCCACAGTCTTCCTCGTTGATAATCACATCGTGTGACACGTCCACCAGACGACGAGTCAGATAACCAGCGTCAGCGGTCTTCATAGCGGTATCGGCCAGACCCTTACGGGCACCGTGGGTAGAGATGAAGTACTCCAGCACGGACATGCCTTCCTTGAAGTTTGACAGAATGGGGTTCTCAATAATCTGGGCACCCTCGGCACCTGCCTTCTGGGGCTTGGCCATCAGACCACGCATACCCGACAGCTGGCGAATCTGGTCCTTACTACCACGGGCACCAGAGTCAAGCATCATGAATACGGCATTGAATCCCTGGTCGGCCTCGGTCATCTCCTTCATCAGCACATTGCCAAGGTCATTATTAATATGTGTCCAGGTATCGATAACCTGGTTGTAGCGCTCATTATCAGTAATGAAGCCCATGTTGTAGTTCTCAGTAATCTGCTGTACCTCGGCATTACCCTTCTCCACCAAGTCCTTCTTGGACTCAGGGATGATGATGTCGTCAAGGTTGAACGACAGACCAGCCTCGTAGGCCATGCGATAACCCAGGTTCTTGATACCGTCCAGGAACTCGCAAGCCTCAGCGAAACCAACGTTCTTGATGACATCGGCAATGATGTCACGCAGAGACTTCTTAGAGATAATCTTATTGACATAGCCTACTTCCTTCGGAATGATGCCATTCACAATGACACGACCGACAGAGGTCTCAACCATACGACGCTCGGGCTTGCCGTCAACGATATCGTCTACCAGCACTTTTACCTGTGCGTGCAGGTCACACTTGCCCTCGTTGTGGGCTATAATAGCCTCCTCGGGACCATAGAAAGTCAGTCCCTCGCCCTTGGCACCCGGACGGATCTTGGAAATATAGTACAGGCCGAGCACCATATCCTGAGAAGGCACGGTGATAGGAGCACCGTTGGCAGGGTTCAGGATGTTGTGGCTCTGAAGCATCAGAATCTGTGCCTCCAGGATAGCCTCATTGCTCAAGGGAAGGTGAACAGCCATCTGGTCACCGTCGAAGTCAGCATTGAACGCCGTACATGCCAACGGGTGCAACTGAATAGCCTTACCCTCAATCAGCTTGGGCTGGAAAGCCTGGATACCCAAACGGTGCAGGGTCGGTGCACGGTTCAGCAGAACAGGATGACCCTTCATCACGTTCTCCAGAATATCCCAGATGACTGGCTCACGGCGATCGACAATCTTCTTGGCCGACTTCACGGTCTTAACGATACCGCGCTCAATAAGCTTACGGATGATAAACGGCTTATAGAGCTCTGCTGCCATCAGCTTAGGCAGACCGCACTCGCCCATCTTCAACTCAGGACCTACGACAATAACCGAACGGGCTGAGTAGTCGACACGCTTACCGAGCAAGTTCTGACGGAAACGTCCCTGCTTACCTTTCAGCGAGTCAGAGAGTGACTTCAGCGGACGGTTCGAATCGCTCTTTACAGCGCTGCTCTTACGGCTGTTGTCAAACAAAGAGTCGACAGCCTCCTGCAGCATACGCTTCTCGTTGCGCAGAATCACCTCTGGGGCATGAATCTCAATAAGTCTCTTCAGACGGTTGTTACGAATGATGACGCGACGATAGAGGTCGTTCAGGTCGGAAGTGGCAAAGCGGCCACCATCCAGGGGAACGAGAGGACGCAGCTCTGGCGGAGTGACAGGAATAATCTTCATGATCATCCACTCCGGACGGTTGATTCCCTTCTCAACACTTGAGCGGAAGGCCTCAACCACCTGCAGGCGCTTCAGGGCTTCGTTCTTGCGCTGTACTGACGAGTCGCTGTTAGCGCGGTCGCGCAGCTCATAGCTCAGTGAATCGAGGTCAAGACGGAGCAGCAGGTCGTTGATGGCCTCAGCACCCATCTTGGCAATGAACTTATTGGGGTCGCTATCCTCCAAATAATCATTATTTTCTGAAATCTGATTATCCAGAATATCGTTGTACTCATCCTCAGACAGCAGGTCGAACATCTGTGAACCGATAGCAGGATTGCCTTCAGCATCCTTCTTACCAGCCATAGCGCCTGGCTGTATAACCACATAGCGCTCATAGTAAATAACAGCGTCAAGCTTTTTGGTAGGCAGTCCCAGCAGATAGCCAATCTTGTTAGGCAGGCTGCGGAAATACCAGATGTGAGCAACGGGGACAACCAATTCGATATGTCCTGTACGCTCGCGACGCACCTTCTTCTCGGTCACCTCTACACCGCAACGGTCGCAGACGATGCCCTTGTAACGAATGCGCTTGTACTTGCCACAGGCACACTCATAGTCCTTGGTAGGACCGAAGATGCGTTCGCAGAACAGACCATCGCGCTCAGGCTTATAGGTGCGGTAGTTAATGGTCTCAGGCTTGGTAACCTCACCAAACGAACTCTCGAGGATTTCCTCAGGTGATGCCAGTCCGATGGTAATCTTGGTGAAATTACTCTTGATCTTTGTATCTTTCTTGAAAGCCATATTTCGATATAACTCTTAATTCTTAACTCTTAATTCTTAACTCTACTTAGTCCATCTTAATGCTGAGACCAAGACCCTTCAGTTCGTGCAGCAGCACGTTGAGTGACTCAGGAATACCTGGAGTAGGCATAGGCTCACCCTTGACAATAGCCTCATAGGCCTTGGAGCGTCCTACCACATCATCAGACTTAATGGTCAGAATCTCCTGCAGCACATGACTTGCACCGAATGCCTCAAGAGCCCAGACCTCCATCTCACCAAAACGCTGACCACCAAACTGGGCCTTACCGCCAAGAGGCTGCTGCGTAATCAGTGAGTACGGACCGATAGAGCGGGCGTGCATCTTGTCCTCAACCATGTGACCGAGTTTCAAGAAGTACGTGATACCTACGGTAGCAGGCTGGTCAAAGCGCTCACCGGTCTCACCATCGTACAGATGGGTTGAGCAGAGGCGAGGCAGCCCTGCCTTGTCTGTCCACTCTGCCAGGTCATCCAACTTGGCACCATCGAAGATAGGAGTAGCGAACTTAACACCCAGTTTCTTACCGGCAGCACCAAGGATAGCCTCGAAGATCTGACCAAGGTTCATACGTGAAGGCACACCCAGCGGGTTCAGTACCAAGTCTACAGGACGACCATCCTCGAGGAACGGCATATCCTCCTGACGTACCACCTTCGACACGATACCCTTGTTACCATGGCGACCGGCCAGCTTATCACCGACACCGATCTTACGCTTCTTGGCTACATAGACCTTAGCCATCTGCAGGATACCGGAAGGCAGCTCGTCACCAATGGTGATGGCAAACTTCTTACGCTTGTTCTCGGCATCGAGCAGCTTGAACTTCTTCATATAGTTGATAATCAGCTTGGCGATGAGTTCGTTCTTGTGCTCATCGCTGGTCCAATTGCTGATCTGGATATCGCCATACTCGAGATTGCGCAGGGCTGTTACCGTGAACTTGCTGCCCTTCGAGATAATCTCAGCACCTGTATAGTCCTTCACACCATTAGAAGTCTTACCCTTCGTAAGAGTGGCCAGTTTCTCAATGAGGATGTCCTTCAAGTCGGCAATCTTAGCCTCATACTCCTCGTCAATCTTGGCAAGGGTAATCTTGTCCTGTTGCTTGTTCTGGCGAGTCTTGACGGCACGGGTGAAGAGTTTCTTGTCGATGATGACACCTGTCAGTGACGGGTTAGCCTTCAGTGAAGAATCCTTCACATCACCAGCCTTGTCGCCGAAGATGGCACGCAGCAGTTTCTCCTCAGGTGAGGGATCACTCTCTCCCTTCGGCGAAATCTTACCAATCAGAATATCACCGGGCTCAACACGGGCACCCACACGGATGACACCATTGTCGTCCAAGTCCTTGGTAGCCTCTTCACTGACATTGGGAATATCGGCAGTGAACTCCTCGGCACCACGCTTGGTCTCACGAACGTCGAGTGAATACTCATCCACATGGACAGATGTCAGGACGTCCTCACGAACGATACGCTCGTTCAGCACGATAGCATCCTCATAGTTGTAACCCTTCCAAGGCATATAAGCCACGAGCAGGTTGCGGCCCAAGGCCAACTCACCATTCTCTGTAGCATAGCCTTCCGTCAGGATGTCACCCTTCTTCACACGCTGGCCCTTGTCGCAGATAGGACGCAGGTCGATAGTCATGTTCTGGTTGGTACGACGGAACTTAGGAATGCGATACTCCTTCAGAGCGGGCTCAAAGCTGACAAACTCCTCATCTTCCGTGCGGTCGTAGAGGATACGGATGGTGGTAGCGTCCACATAGTCAATGACGCCGTCACCCTCAGCGGTAATCATCGTACGAGAGTCTTCACATACCTGACGCTCAATACCTGTACCGACAATAGGAGCTTCGTTGTGAAGCAGAGGTACGGCCTGGCGCATCATGTTCGATCCCATCAGTGCACGGTGAGCATCGTCGTGCTCCAGGAACGGAATCAGCGATGCAGCTATAGATGCAATCTGCTGGGGAGAAACGTCCATCAGGTCTACCTGAGTGGGAGGTACTACAGGGAAGTCAGCATCCTGACGACACTTGACGACCTTACGGATAAAGGTACCGTCGTCGTTCAGCGGAGCATTGCCCTGACCGATAACATGGTCTTCCTCCTCCTCGGCTGTCAAATAGACAATCTCGTCATTATTCAGATTGGCCACACCGTTCTCAACCTTACGATAAGGAGTTTCGATGAAGCCCAGTTCGTTAATCTTGGCATAGACACACAATGATGAAATCAGACCGATGTTCGGGCCTTCAGGACTCTCAATCGGGCAGAGACGACCATAGTGTGTATAGTGTACGTCACGAACCTCGAAACCGGCACGCTCACGAGACAGACCGCCAGGACCCAGTGCAGAGAGACGACGCTTGTGGGTCACCTCTGCCAGCGGATTGGTCTGGTCCATAAACTGTGACAGCGGATTGGTACCGAAGAACGAGTTGATGACACTCGAAATAGTCTTGGCATTAATCAGGTCAGTCGGCTGGAACACTTCATTGTCGCGAACGTTCATGCGCTCACGAATTGTGCGGCTCATACGGGCCAAGCCGATAGAGAACTGATTAGACAGCTGCTCACCTACAGTACGAACGCGTCGGTTTGAGAGGTGGTCAATATCGTCGACGGTAGCCTTCGAGTTAATCAGCTGAATGAGATACTTGATAATCTCGATGATATCTTCCTTGGTAAGCACACGGACATCCATCTCCGTGTTCAGACCTAACTTCTTATTAATACGGTAACGACCTACGTCACCCAAATCGTAACGTTTGTCTGAGAAGAACAGGTTCTGAATGACCTCACGGGCGCTGGCATCATCGGCAGGATCTGCATTACGCAGCTGACGGTAGATGTAGAGTACAGCCTCCTTCTCCGAGTTCGACGGGTCTTTGGCCAAGGTATTGAAGATGATAGAGTAGTCCTGGGCAATGCTCTCATCCTTGTGTACCAGGATGGTGTTGGCACCACTCTCCAAAATATCCATCATGTTATCCTCGGTAATCTCCGTCTCACGCTCCATGATGACCTCATTACGCTCGATAGATACAACCTCACCGGTATCCTCGTCTACGAAGTCTTCGTTCCAACTCTTCAGCACACGGGCGGCCAACTTAGAACCTACGACATCCTTCAATGCCTTTTTGTTGACCTTCACCTCTTCTGCAAGATCGAAAATCTGCAGGATGTCCTTATCGGTCTCGAAACCGATAGCACGCAACAGGGTGGTCACTGGCAGCTTCTTCTTACGGTCGATATATGCGTACATGACATTGTTGATGTCAGTAGCAAACTCTATCCAGCTACCTTTGAAAGGAATAATACGGGCACTGTAGAGCAGAGAACCATTGGCATGTACGCTCTGTCCAAAGAATACGCCGGGCGAACGGTGCAGCTGAGAAACAACCACACGCTCAGCACCGTTGATGACGAACGTACCATTTGCCGTCATATAAGGAATCGGGCCCAGGAACACATCCTGCACTGACATATCGAAATCCTCGTGGTCGGGATCGGTACAGTAGAGTTTCAACTTAGCCTTCAAGGGTACGCTATAAGTCAGGCCACGCTCCAGACACTCGTCAATGGTGTAACGGGGCGGGTCGATATAGTAATCCAGGAACTCAAGGACGAAATTGTTACGTGTATCGGTGATAGGGAAGTTCTCGGAGAACACCTTATACAAGCCGTCGTTCTTGCGTTCCTCAGGCGGAGTGTCCAACTGTAGGAAGTCTCTGAAAGACTTTAATTGCACATCGAGGAAATCCGGAAAGGGCATCGGATTCTTGACGCTGCCAAAGCTTACTCTGTTTTCTACTTTTTTTGTTGCCATATATTGCTTTATTTATCTAGTATCTCTAGTTTTGACTAGTCTAGCACTAGTAAAACTAGCTCCGACTAGAACAAAAGACAGAAAATGGTCGGGAACCCTCTACTGGAGAGCTCCCAACCATATTTGTTATTGTTGTGTCTGAATTACTTCAGCTCAACTACAGCACCAGCCTCTTCGATAGCCTTCTTCAGGTTCTCAGCCTCGTCCTTAGACAGACCTTCCTTCAGAGTAGAAGGAGCACCGTCTACGAGATCCTTAGCTTCCTTCAGACCCAGACCGCAAGCTTCCTTAACGGCCTTTACAACCTGCAGCTTAGCAGCACCAGCCTCCTTCAGAACTACGTCGAAAGAAGACTTCTCCTCAGCAGCAGCGGCTTCGCCACCTGCAACGGGACCAGCAGCAACAGCAACAGCTGCAGCGGCGGGCTCAATTCCATACTCGTCCTTCAGGACTGTTGCCAACTCTTGTACTTCTTTTACTGTGAGGTTTACCAACTCCTCAGCAATAGCTTTAATATCTGCCATTTTATTTAAAATTTTAATTGTTTTTTAATGTTAATGTTTGAAATCTCTGTTCGCTTATTATTTGTTACGCTCAGCGATAGCGTCAAGCAGTCCGTGAATCTTGCCACCAGCATTCAGGCCAGAGACAACAGTCTTGATAGGAGACTGCAGCAGGGCCACAACGTCGGCGATAAGTTCGTTCTTGCTCTTGATAGATACCAGTTCCTCAAGTTTGTCAGCACCTACAAAGAAGCCCTCTTCTGCATAAGCAGCCTTCAGGGCAGGGATGCCTTCCTTCTTGTATTCCTTGAGAAGCTTTGCGGGAACATTTGCTGTCTGTGTAAACATTACAGCGGTGCTACCCTTCAAGCTATCATAGAGCGGTTCGAAATCAATATCAGAGGCCTCGAAAGCCTTGTGGAGAAGAGTATTCTTCACAACGACCATCTTGATCTCGCTCTTGAAGCACTTGCGACGGAGGTTGCTCGTCTGCTCAGCATTCAGTCCGGCAATGTCTACCAGATAGAAGTGAGGATATTCTTTCAGCTTCTGTCCAAGTTCAACTACGATAGTATCTTTTAATTCCTTTTTCATTTTACTAAACTTTTTACGAGTTATTCAACTGATTTAGGATCTACCTTGATACCAGCGCTCATGGTGCTGGAGATAAAGATACTCTTCATGTATGTACCCTTGGCAGCAGCCGGCTTCAGCTTGATAATAGTCTGCAGGAACTCCTTGGCATTTCCATAGATCTGCTCCGGAGTGAAGGTTACCTTACCGATAGAAGCGTGGATAATACCAGCCTTGTCTACCTTGAAGTCAATCTTACCCTGCTTAACCTCCTTGACTGCCTTTGCAACGTCCATAGTTACAGTACCACTCTTGGGATTAGGCATCAAGCCACGGGGACCCAGAACACGTCCGAGAGGACCCAACTTACCCATGCATGAGGGCATTGTAATAATTACATCAACATCAGTCCAACCCTGCTTGATCTTCTCGATATACTCGTCAAGACCAACATAGTCGGCACCAGCTTCCTTAGCAGCTTCTTCCTGATCGGGAGTACAGAGAGCGAGCACACGTGTAACCTTACCAGTACCATTCGGCAGCGACACAACGCCACGAACCATCTGGTTAGCCTTACGCGGGTCAACGCCCAAGCGTACATCGATATCCACAGAAGCCTCAAACTTGGTGGTGGTAATTTCCTTCACCAGCGCAGCGGCTTCCTGTAAAGAGTATGCTTTCCCTGCTTCAACCTTATCAGCTACCAACTTTTGATTTTTTGTCAGTTTACTCATTTTTCTAATTGAAGTTATTTGTTATTTACCAGGGAAGTCCCCTTTAACAGTGATACCC
>Ga0326512_10003780_pt1 | contig 11047 bp, 21 predicted proteins | sample 1_2617_0518_D_FD_203652 | JGI IMG/M metagenome (GOLD analysis project Ga0326512, IMG submission 203652) | Bovine rumen microbial communities from UC Davis, California, United States - 1_2617_0518 | ecosystem: Host-associated > Mammals > Digestive system > Stomach > Rumen | place: USA...
TAAACTTATTGTTATCTCCAATAGCTGAAAATTGCATATTAATAAGTGTTTGTGACTTATTATATATCATTTCAGCAGCATGAGGATTATCTTTATATTCTTCATAATGTCTTATAATATGATGTAATAAAGGATAGTCATAGGCTTCATTATTAAAGCCAATCATTAATCCAACATCATCTCTAAGGTGATTATAAAGAGCTTCTATATCATTTCTCCAACTACATATTACAAACTGATACCATTTATCATTTTTGTAATCATAGCCAGTATAAGTAAATAGATTAGTAAGAGATTCTAAATCATAAATCTCTGCGACTTTCATCTTCTGTTGTTCCATATTTTCCTAAATGTTTTAAGTTAGATTGATTAAGCATCACACTAATTTGTTCAGCAATATTTTTGATATTTTCTTTATCATACTCTTCTGCCTCAAATTCAAATTTAATAATCCAGTTAGGCTTTGGTTCAACAGGTTCTCCCTGCATATTAACTATCATAAATCAAATGTTTGTTCAGGTCTCCAACCATTACCATCAAATATATTCATAGCAACATAACCACAGCCATATTCTTCTGATATACATCTAAAGTATGGTTCATCATCTAAGTTAAACATATTCTCGAACTTGTGCATTGGAAATGACCACTTAGAATCAAAATAACCTTCTAACCATCCTCCGTCTGAAGCGTCGTCATCAGAATTATTATAGTATTCTCCTAACAAATCTCCTTCTAATTGTCCAGGTTCGTTTCCAATTAAAGATTTAAACTCTTGAACATAATAATCAAAGTTTTTATTACAATTAAAATAAAACCTATTTTCACAAATGTTAGCCATAAATATTATTAAATTGTTCTGGAGTTATTATTCCTCTAAATACTAATAATCTAGCTATACCTTGCCAATCAGCATAATCTCTGAATCCTTCTTCTTGAATAATCGGACATCCTAAAGCCATATCATCTATATAATAGTGTGCAAACTGTTTAGGTGATTTACTCCAAAATTGTCCTTTATTCTTATTTATTCCCCATAAAGGAATACCATTATCTTCAAACCATTTAGTAGCTACGTCTAAAACATCAAATCCAAATTTCTTTTGACTATGGTCTCGCATAGTCCAAAGCATTAATTGATGTCCATTTTCAACAATAGCTTTAAGTACTGGAACTGCTCCTATATCTTTTCCTACATTTGGAAAATCATGAGCTACACAAGTTCCATCAAAATCAACTGCTATTATCATAACTTAAATGTTATTTCTTCTAATTCTGATAATTTATCTTTAGTAAATTTGCCATACTTTCTCCATAATAAAAAAAGATTCTCTATCGCATCAAGCGACAGAGAAATCTTTTGTTTATTAAATTCGATATTAACTTTCATACTAATCTTTTAAATTTGTCTTTGTAAGTAGATCTAAAAGATTTTAACAAAGCATGATGTATTTGTCTTATTCTTTCAGCACTAAGATTAAACTTTCTTGCAATTTCAGAATAAGTCATTTCATTACACCCATTTAGTCCATAGAACATACAGATAATATCATGATCTCTATTATTAAGTTCATTTAATACACTGTTTATTCCATCTCTGATAAGACTATTATTAGTAGTATCAGATGGACTATCCGAATTTGGATTTGGAATACAGTCGCCTATAGTACAATCCTCAGAATCGTCTATACTTGGTGCATCAATAGAAACACATCTATTATTTGCAGAGCGAACTCCTTTAATAAAATCAATAGTAAATCCAGATATTTCGGATAATTCAACGTCAGATGGTTTTCTACCATTCATTTGTTCAAATTCTACTATTATTTTATTAAGTTTGTTCTTTGGTTCAATTTGACTAGTTGGAAGTCTTACATTATTAGCAGTATAATATATTGCTTTCAAAATGCTTTGACGAATCCACCATACAGCATAGGAAATAAATTTGAAACCTTTTTCAGCATCAAATTTCTCAGCAGCTTTAATAAGTCCTGATGTTCCTTCTGCTATCAAATCCTCAAGTAATAATCCTCTTCCTTGATACTGTTTGGCTACAGTAATTACAAATCTAAGATTAGCTGTGACAAGTTTATTTCTGGCATTTAAATCTCCTTCTTTTATCCTTTTTGACAGTTCTATTTCCTGTTCTTGGGTTATCATATCCTCATGAGAGACATCTCTTAAATATAAATTTAAAGATGTGCTATCACGAGGAGTTATACTTTTGGAGATTTTAATGTTCTTCATCACTCATTCCAAGACTCTAATGTTTCCTTATATCTATTATAAGTACTAATTATAACACTACGACCAACTGGATTTTCTCGTTTAGAATCTCTCTCAAGACAAACCTCAAGAGGAGTATTCATCTTGCGATATTCTATTTCATATTTATTATCTCCATTAGTTGCATTGTGATACTTAACATAATCCTCATACCATTTAATAGTTTTCGGATTAAGATTCATATCATCTATTATAATTTCATACTTCTTACTCATAGCTTCAGCTAAGAAAGCTACTTTCATAGGACTTAACATATGTTCTCTAGATGGTACCCAATACTTTCCAAACATATTACGAAGATCATCCTGATTCCATCTTATACGATGTTCAGGATCTTCCATTACATATGCTTTAGCAGCAGTAGATTTACCAGAACCTTGTATTCCTTGATAAATTATAAATTTACTCATTTTTATTATAATATAATAAAGTAAAAGCGTTACGTTTAATCTCACAATTTTCAAAATTGAAAAATCTAGAATCAAATCTATTTGTAATAAGATGATAACCACTTACGGTTGGAATAGTAGATAAAACTATTCCTTTATGGTCAGCCACGTAGTCATAAACTTTTGATACAAGATCACGCTCTTTATTATCAACATCAATTAACCAAAGTTTATCCCTGGAAGGAGCTCCTCCAACTACGGAATCCATAATAGCACGGGACTTTGTTGTTCCATGTTGAATGCACTCTGCAAGTCTCTTTATACACTCAAGTTGACACTGGAATATATCTTTTCTATTTAATTCTATATAACAACGAGCATTGATTTTGTCACAAATCTCCTTTATAAAAGGAGTGACTCTATCAAACTCTTCTAAACTAAAGACGTAAAAGGTTCTAATTCTACGATAGTTATCGTGAGAACTAGCAACCTTTACACCATCTTTGTTTCTCTGCATTATAGAGATATAATAGAACTCGGCAGGATCTTCAAACTGAAGAAGCTTTCTTATTTGCTCAAAATTATCTATCATGCGTTATCTTCAATATTAGTTTCATCATTCTTTAACTCACCATTAAGGAAAGCAAAACACTTAAGTTTCCAAGCTTCTGAAATCATATTCTCCTTTCTAATAACAATACCTTCGTGAGGTACAGCATTATTACAAGAAGGAGAATTTTTCTCCATATAGAAACGATCATCATTAGCTAATCTTTCCATAAAGTTTTCATTCCAATGTTGAGTTACGTCAAGATCTGGATATAAATCTTTAGCATAACCATAATACCATTGTCTTACTGGAATTAATTCATGAGTAGCGCACCATTGTTGTACTTCTCTTGCAGAGAATTCATGAACTACACCATCCCTATTAGTAAATGTAAGTCTATATATTCTTACTTTACAATGTTTTCCAATTGTGTATTCTTCTCCCTTTTCTGGAGGAACACAACCATAATCATATGCTTTACCAAGTTTCTGAATAGCAGCTCCAGTTGGTAAGAAACCTACTATTTCGTAATAAGCAGTCATACCTTTAGAAAGATGTTTAGCTACATAATTATGGCAATTCTTTCTCATAAGAGCATCACCTTCATAATAGCCATCTTCCTTTTCAGAACCACGATAACGATTCTTAACTACAGTACGAGAAGCATAGATATAATCATAGTCTGGGAAGGTCTTTCTATCTCCAGTAAACTTGACTTTTGGAATCCAGTTTACTAACATATATGCTAATTTCTCTTGCCAAGGACGTTCATAATTACAAAGAACAAAAGCAGATATTGCTGATGTTCCATGAATTTTCTCAGTAATACTGATTAGATCGTCTGGGTGTATTACATTAGGACATTTCTTAATAAGAACTGTGTCGTAATGGAATCGAAATTGTCCTGGAACAATCTTGTCGACGCCTTTTGGCTCCTTGCCCTGTTTATTACTACTTGCTCCTTTAGAGTCTTGTCCTTCTTTCTTGACGTACTTTTTGTTAATCCAAATTTCTTTACCATCGTGTTCAACTGAATCAAATTCAATTTCTTTATCTATTTCTATTCCTTGATTAATAGATTCAACTAACCAATTATTAAGTATCTCAGATTCAATTAAGAATCCTTCAGATATTTGTCCTCTTAATTTAATAGCAGTTACCTTTCCATTCTTCTCAAAGAAACCTTTCTTAGTTTCATCCTTATTAAGAGAAGAATCTCTAAATAATCCTGCATAAGATAAGAAGTCTGGATTTATTTGAGATAATGCTGGAAAATAGACATAAAAGCCTGGTTTAGAATCTATTCCAACAATAACTCTATATCCATCAACAACAGCAACTTTAAGTTTAGTTACTTCTGGATCGGGGTGTTTTTCAAAATTATCTAATTTTACAATCTTTGCCAAATAATTGACATCGCAATTTTTACTTTTTACTAGTTTCATATTCTCTTAATAAGTTAGCGAATGTTTGTGCGATCATCTCATCTTGTTTAAGTCCAGCAAAGAACATAAATGCGTGAAACATTTCATGATAAAATGAATTTCGTATTTGTTCTTCAGTTAACTCAATATCTCCATCTTCTTCTAAATGTGTTGCAACTCTAATTACAAGTTTTGCATCATTCCAGTCACCATAAATACCATCAACGTGTTCCTTTACCTCAACTTCTATTTCGTGATTAGCAAGGGTAAACCGTTTTGGTATAAATTTGTAAACATCATCAATTGACATCGATACCAGTATCAGCTTTATATTCAGAATTATTAGCTGTAATCTCAGCCTCTAAGCACATATCCATAGTAGCTGCTTTAACAGAAGCATCTCCCTTAACAGATCTATAACAAGATACAGCACTATTTATAGTATCATAACTCTTATACATCTTATCTCTAGTAGTAGCAAATTTATGTCCAATTCCTACTCTGTCAGCATCGTTAGTATTAGAGATATCAGTACCTATATAAAGGAATGTCCAATTATATTTGTCCTCTTGATGTTTAATCATTTCTCTAACCTTAGAAGGTTGATAAATATGAGAAGAATTTTCTTCACCATCAGTCATAATAACTATAAGGTTTTTCTCAGGACGTTCCTCTTCAGGCATTGATGCGAGTACTCTTCCTACTTCATCAATAGCTTTGCCTATTCCATCATACATAGCAGTACATCCAGAGGGACGATACTCAATCTCACGACCAACTTTATTAATATCTCTCATTATAAAATCAGCTTCTCTTGCTATACTAGCAAATCTAAATATAGAAATTGCACAAGTACCTTCCTCATTAGCTTTCTGTTCATCTATAATCTTAGTAAATCCTCCCTTTACATCAGATATAGAATAATACATTGATGAACTTTCATCAATGATAAAACAAACGTGAATAAAATTACTTTTCATTACCAATCAAATGTATAACCTATATAATTAGTCTTTATAGCGTAATCATATAGAATTTTATGTGGATTATCTGTTATACCTGCAGCATCTAATGCTTCTTCAACTTCTCCTTCACTCCATTCAGCCCAATCAGATATATCTGTGAAGTAGATAGTTGCATATCTATCTTCATAACCCTCATTATATTCATCAAGTAGAATATCAATTGGAGTATCTTTATGGTCACTAAGAATAAAAGGATAAATGTTAAATAAACGCGACTCTTTAAAGATATTTAAAGCATCACAATAAGATATTTCCTTATTGTCTAGCATTTCTTGGACAGCTACTTTACACTCTTCTCTTTTACGTTCGCGTTCTTCTTTTATACTCTTTAAGAGTTCTTCAACTTTCGTCATTGCAGTCTGGATCATAAGGGTCTACCGTACAATCTCTATCATTACAATAGTTACGGATACTCCCGTCAGGTCTTTTCTCCTCACGGAAGTATCCACATCTATAACAGTTCATAACTATCAGTCTAAATATTCATCATCAACATAGTAGATTCTATCACAACCATCTCCATCTAGTCCAAATCTTGCTACCCAAGTACCTGTTTCTAAATCTTTCTTTCTAATCCTGATGTCTCCACCACACATATGTCCACCATTAGCAAGACCTGCTAAGAGAATGAAAATTTCTCTAACAATGTCATCTCTATCAGATTCTATTTCTATAGTCATACATTCTTGAGGTTTTTCATGCCACTTATTTGTATAAGTATCAGGATAGAATTTTACAGATTTAATATTAAATAGGGGATAAATGATATAATTATCCTCATCCCATTTCTTAAGTTGATCTATAGTAAAATACTTTAGACTAAGGTCGTGATCTGGAACTAAAGGTTCATTAGTGTGTTCTACTGAATATGGTTCTCTAACAAACCATTCACCTTGTTCCCACTCTTTAGTTTCATAATTCTTTTCTCTAAAGTCTAGGATAAGATTTTCTTTATCTTCCCATCCTCCTTGCATTATATATAGCAAATTAAGTGCCATATCGCAAGCTCCATTATCAAATGGACCTGAGCTTTGTGTTTTAATTCTTACCATAAGATTTTTATTCATCAGTCTCTTGAATATCTATAATTCCTAGAAACTCTGATCCTAAATCATCATCTTCCCAGCTGTCGATAAACTCATAATCACCTGTTTTAACCTTTTCTTTAATGTCTTTCTCATCCTCTGCTTCAACTTCGCATTGGGTAAGTCGAGTGATTGTAGCTTTTTCTCTAAACTCTACTATATACTTCATAATACTAGTTCTTCACTTCTAAATAAGTCTTCTTGAAGCTGGTGTCTTAGTAAGAACCATACTTTTTCTAAATAAGTCTTCTTGAAGCTGGTATCCTAATAAGAACCATACTTTATCTTCTATCTTTCTAAGACATATTTCTTTACCAATTTCTTCATTATAATTGGCAGGGTCTACACAAGTTGTAGATTCACGTAATGTAAATCCATTTTTCATTCGTACTGTAACATAAGTACAAGGCTTGCCAAAATCATCAAGCGTACGAACAATCACATCTTGCATATTTTCTTTTACCTGTTCAGGTGTTACTGTATTTTTATTCATACTGTTACTTGTTCTACAACATCAACTACTTCAGGATCTTCCATTTCTCCTTGTTCGGAGTCTTCAATAATTTCATCATAATCTCCAGATAATACTAACTCTTCAGCTTCTTCCTCGGAGTCAGCATTAACTGAAAATATAGTTTCATGTTCCACAACTCTATGGAGTGTTACTTTATAAATCATCCTTCTCTATTTTCATATTCATTACGACAGAAACGTTCTATTTCATGAATATCATATTCATTTTCTATTAAATAAACAATGTTTCTTAGAGCATCTTTCCATCCATCATAATATCTACCAGTTCCTTTACTTTCATCGAACCAATAATATTCGTCAAATTTATTATCCATACTTAAAAATTTAACATTTAACTTAAATCATCTCTGAAAGCTTTAAATGCTGGTTGAAGAGGAATACCATCATCTGAATAATAGAAGAACTTACATTCTCCTATATGTCCATTATACTTCTCTTCGAAGTTATTCCAATATTCTTCTTTTTGAGCTCTGTCTCCAAATGGTTTTGCTTTAAATGTTCTACCATCAGGCATTTGCATAATAAAGACCATATCTTCACTTCCGCGAAGACCTGGTTCTTTACCCACAACTTTAAAGCAATCATCCTTATAAACCTTAATTTTAATCATATCATTAGTACGACCATTAGGTTTATAAGGTCTATCAGGATCTCTTATAACAAGACCTTCCCAACCTTCTTCTACATAATCATTATGTAGCTTTATCATATTGTTCCAACCAGTAACTTTTACTTGTGGAACTCTTTGGATTCGAAGCTCTCCAGATTCAAATACTTTATCTGGTTGCCATACTGTTGGACTACCATATTCTTCTAATTTGGAATTAATTAAATCCATCTTTTCTAATCTATCAGAGAATTTCTTAGTTGTATCAACTATATCATACCAATAGAATTGAAGAATAGTGTAGTCTACAGCAGTTTTCTGTGTTCTGGCTATAGAATTTAATTCTTGTAAAGTATATCCATGATGATATGCTTCTCCATCTAGAATTAATTCTGGAAATTCCTTAAATACTTTAATAAGTGTAGGATGCGACAATATTTCATACATTGCTGCATCATAATTAATAGAACCTCCTCTAGAAGCAGTATGTAATTTATTATCATCTCCTAAATAAATAAGACATCTTACTCCATCAATTTTACGTGAAGCAATCCATTCCTTATTAAATATTTTATTGTCTGTTACCTTATCAGCTTGTTTAGCTAACATTGGTTTGACAACCCCATTGGATCCAGTAGGAGATTCACCAAGAAGTTTATATAACTCCTCACTAGTGTAATCATCAATTTCACCTTCTATTATTCTATAACCTTTATCACAATAACCTTTAACTAATGAATTAAATTGGAGTTCAACTTGTTGATGTATATTTCTAGTGGCTTTACCTCTTTCAACATAAATCTTAGGTTGTTCTGTCATTTTACCTCCATATAATCCAGTATATCTATAAATAGTATAAGCTCTCGTGTTGTCGTTACCATCATACGAGATCTCAACAACACGGAGCTTACCTTTTGAATCCTTTGATATTAATACCTTGGCATCAGAATTCATTTCCTGAAGTCTTTTACATAGTTCCAAAGGTCTTCGATAGTTCTCATTGGTATAGGATTTTTCTTCTCCTCATCAGACCACATTACTGGTTCCTCTTCTGTAATCAGACATTCACCACGATAGTCAAAATCGTCAGCTAAATCACGATGTTCAAATATATACCAATTAATAATATCTACACCTTCATCTGTAAAACACTCTTCCCAAAGCCAATCTAATAAAAATCCAGGAGTTTCAAATAAGGGACTGTCAAATATTTCAATTTTTACTCTACGAAGTTGATCTTCGCACTTATAAAATTCAATATATTTGACTATTATTTTCTTAAATTTCTCAAATTCTATCATAACGATTTGTGTATTTTCTTTAAAGCTTCATAGTATTCATCTCCAGTTTTAATCTTTGGAAACTCATCTCTATTTGCTATAAAGTATTTATTAATACCTTTACCTTGAGATTTTCTATAACTATTATAATTAAGAAGCATATTTTGTAATTGATCCCATTGGTCCCAATCAACTATACTTCCCATTAAATCGTCCATTTTAAGAACAAGATACTTACAATCAGCATCTTTAAACTGTTGTAAGTAATCTTGCTTTACTTCATCAAGTGTCATTTTTTACCACTGTGACCAAAACCACCTTCACCACGTTCCGTTTCATCAAGTGTGTCTACTTCTTGCCACTCGATTTGCTCATAACGAGATACTACCATCTGAGCTATTCTCTCACCTCTCTCTACTAAGAAATCTTCATCAGTAGTGTTGAATAAGATAACTCCAATCTCACCACGATAATCAGCATCAACTGTACCTGGTGTATTTAACACAGTAATACCCTTCTTAAGAGCCAACCCTGAACGAGGTCTAATCTGAGCCTCATAACCTTTAGGAAGAGATATAAATAAACCAGTAGCAATTAATGCTCTGCCATGTGCTGGAATTGTACAAGTCTCAACACTTCTTAAATCTAATCCTGCACTCTGTTCTGTAGTGTACTGAGGTAACTCTGAATAACCTCCGTCTCTTAATACTTTTACTTGAATCATTTCTTCAAATGGTTTTAAAATATTAGTTTCTGTATCTAGTACAAATGCTTTCTGACAATCAAGACAAGCATAATCTTCCATTACTAATTCGTGTTTTATCCAACTATGTCCAAATATTTGGAATAAGTTAGGAATATGCTTACTAGCATTATATTCCCTTAAATCTCCCCATACACAACTACCAGCTTCACCCCAGCCTCCTCTATAAGGAGATACTTGCATTAAAGCTTGGTGATCGAATGGGATAGATTCTAAACCCTCCAAAGTAAATCCGTTGGCTTCTAACCATGATGGTAATACACCAGAATGAGAGAACAAATAGTTTCCTACTCTATAGATAAGTTTCAAATCCAATTGTTTTAAATAACCTTGAATTTCTTTCCTATGAAAATAGTCAGTTCTATCTGCCATATCTCCCACTATATAATTACCATCATGATTTCCAAATAAGCAGACACATTTATCCTTATGCTCTTTTACAAAAGGTACTAATTCATCACGTAACCTATGGCGAGAAGTATCTTTACTTACTTCAAAAGGATATGGATCGTGATAATCTCCTAAGAAGATAATTTTATCAAAGTTATCAACAAAGGAGCATGGTTCTATCCAGAAATCTCTACCGTGAATATCTGGAATAACTAGAATTTTCATTGTAATTCAAACTCAGAAATAATGTTTTCAGACCACCATTCTTCATACTGAACATATGTATATTTATCATTATTAATATTTTCATCAAGTTCAGTCTCTTCATCATAATCTGCATTTTCATCTATCCAATTTAAGTCATCTTGATAGAGTTTTTCCATCTCTTCTTGGGCTTTCTCAAGAGAATCATATACACCAATTATGTTATGCTCGTGATCATCATAGTTTTGCCATTCTTGGGTTAAAACGTAAACTTTCATTGATTAAGGAAATTAATTAATTCTTTAATTGGATCTGAACAAGACTCACTATAAATAGCTCTTACTAACTCTCCATTATATTTTATTTCAATAAATGGAATCTTTATAAAAGCATATTCATTTTTGAGTTTATAAATTTTCTTTTTATCTGATAGATAATTATTGTTATAAATAGTTAGATAAGGATTAGATTTGGTTTCAGTATTCATTAAATACTTAACATCTTCATCAT
>Ga0326512_10003781_pt1 | contig 11047 bp, 10 predicted proteins | sample 1_2617_0518_D_FD_203652 | JGI IMG/M metagenome (GOLD analysis project Ga0326512, IMG submission 203652) | Bovine rumen microbial communities from UC Davis, California, United States - 1_2617_0518 | ecosystem: Host-associated > Mammals > Digestive system > Stomach > Rumen | place: USA...
GATCTACGTTTAAATTACTTTCAATTTCTTCTAATAATTCATCTACATTTTTATTATCTTTTACAGACAAAGGCAAAATCGACTTAAAATCATATAAATCTTTATATCTTTCAATTTGTTTTGCAACACCTTCTGCATCTACTAAATCAATTTTATTAATAACTAAAATTGTCTTTTTTCTTGCCTCTTTAATTTTTTCAATTGTTGGCTCGTCAATTCTATTATTATCTGCCTCAACAACGTATACAACAACATCTACATCCGGTATAGATAATATTGCTGAATCTATCATTACGTTGCTCAATTTAGATTTAGGTTTATGAATACCAGGTGTATCAATAAAAACAATTTGAGCATTATCTCTATTAACTATTGCCTTTATATTTTTTCTAGTTGTTTGTGTTTTATTTGTAACAGCTGAAACTTTCTCACCAACTATTTTATTTATAATACTTGATTTTCCAACATTAGTTCTACCAATAATTGTTACAAATCCTGATTTAAATTCTTTCATTCTACTCCTTTATTCTGCAAATTTAACATTTGCATTAATAGGACATATTTCTACAAATGTATTAGCATCATTTACTTCAATTTCTTTTCCATCTTCATCCATGTATTTTGTCTTTGAAGCTCTACTTGTTTTAGAGCATGTAATTTTTATTGCTTTTCCATTTGTAATATAATATCCATCTTTTGTTCCAAGATCATTTAATGTTTGTCTGCCCTTATTTTCTGAATCAGCTAAATCAGAATTTTTAACAAATTCAACAATAATGTTCTTGAATTTTACATCTTCTTTTGTATCCCAATCAACTTCTCTCTTATTCTTTGTAAATCTTATATATGATTGATTTTCAGCATCATATTGCCATTTTACAGTATTACTTGTTGAGAATGGAATTGTAATATTGTTTGCTACAGTAGCTGTTTCAGGCAATTCTACTTCATCCTTAGAATATTTTAAAACACTATCATTTGTTGATGTTGTTCTATATCCTTTTTTGTTTGCCATTGCAAGAATTTTGCTTGTTGATGTTACTGCATTATGTGGTGATTTTTTATCACTTACTCTCCAAAAAGCATTATCATCAGTTAATCCATTAATGTTATTAACTCCCAATGACTTTATATCACTTTCAGCTTGTGGACTCCAACCATAATGTGTATAAATCGCATCATTTTCTAAAGCATAATCTAAGAAATAATGTCTTGAGCTTCTTACAGGTCCAATTTTATCAACATTTACACCTTTAAATAATGCCATTAATCTTGACTCTCCGCCTTCAACTATTATTTCATAAACCATATAAGCTTTTGTTAATCCACCATGTGGTAAAGCATCTGTATTATTATCTATCATTACAGCAATTGGTCTATCATTTCCACTATAAATAGATTTTTTATTTTCTACAATTGTTTCATTAACTTCAATCTCTCCATCTGCTTGTTCAATTATAGGCTCTTGTTTTAATTTTTTATAAAACATATAACCAATAATTCCACCAGCAATCAATAACAGACATACTATTGCACTAACAATTATAATAATTTTTTTCTTCTTCATACCTTACTCCATTCTTTAGTGAATTTTAAAATAATGTAAGTCCATATACCATAAGAACTATAAGCATTCCCATAAATGCTCCAAAAATAACTTCTCCTAAACTTCGTTTATCATTCATTCTATTTCCCGCAATCAACATTGCTAGTATTAAGGCCATACAAAATACTATTGGGTTGTCTGAATTTATACCAATTGCAGTCAAAATTGCAAATGCAAAAGCCGATTGCCCACTTGGAATAAAACTTTGCTTTACTCCACCCTTAATTTTCTTATTCTCTGCAATTGACTTTACAACAATAATTGCAATTATTGTTAAAATAACAGCCACAAAAGCTAAATGAGTTGGAGATGCTACCATCTGTGAAAAAATACTGTTACTAATTTTTGATAAATCTGTTTCTTTAAAAAACAAGAAATATGCAACAATTACAGCATTAACTGCAGACAAGACAACCGCTCCAGCTCCAACGTCTTTTGCTATTTTTGCCTTAGGATGGTATACATCCACATATAAATCAACCAATGTTTCTATTGCTGTATTAACAAATTCTGCAAATATTACAAAAAATACCGCAAATGTTAAGCATAAAAACTCCGCTGTTGATAAATCATAAAATAAACTAAGAATCATAACTATTGTACCAATTATTAATTCTTTTCTTATATTTGTTTGTGATGTTGCACAGTAAACTATACCATTCATAGCATTATTACAGGCTTGAATGAAATTTTTGTTATATAGTCTTTTATCTTTATGACCACTTTTCTTACTTTTCATTTTCTACCTCTCATTAATCTCTAGTAATTCCTAGAGCACTTAGAATTTCATCTTCTTTAGCTCTCATTATAACTTTGTCTGAATCAACCATATGATCATATCCCATAACATGGAAGAATCCATGTACACACATATAAGCTAATTCTCTGTCAAAGCTATGTCCATATTCTTCAGCTTGTTCATAAACTTTTGGAATAGAAATAATTAAATCCCCTAAAACATCGCAATCTTCAAAGTCAACATTTTCAATTGTTTCATCATTAATTGCTTCTTTTACCATTTCATCAATTTCATTTTTTTCAAACATTGGGAAAGATAAAACATCAGTTGCTCTATCAACCCCTCTATATTTTTTATTAATTTCATGAATTACTTCTGGAACAGTTAAAGTTATGCTAATATAAATATTTAGCTTGTCCAAATGCTCATTTTTAAAACATTTATCCATAACTTTATATATTAATTCTTCATAATCTTTATTTTCTTCAATTCCATCATAAGATATTTCAGCACGCTGCTTCATTTTCTGTTACCTTTCTAAGAGCCTTAACAACCTCAAATTTTCCTGTCTTGCAAGAATCTTTTAATTGTTTCATATAACCCAAATTAACTAATCTACTTCTATAAAATTTTAAAATTCTAAAATATTTATTTCCATACTTCTCTAAAAATTTCATATCTTGTCTAATAAATAAAATTTGTTTCTTAATTTCAAAAGCATGGTTTCCTTCGTTATTTTTAATTTCGTCTAATTGTTTTCTCTTGTCAGTGAATTGATTAAATTCTTTTTTATCATCATTGTTATTCCAATAAATTTTAACAGCTAACAATTTATCAGCATATTGTTCAAACATTCTTAATAATAATTGATAAGCATTTTCACGTTTTCTAGCAATCTTTGTATCAACTATTAAATTTCTTGTATCCTTCAATAATTTTATATAGCATTTTTCTGCAACAATTAGTGGTAAACTATGCACAAATAATTTTCTACTAATACCTAACAATATTAATCTCTTATCTAAAACATCAACTTGGTCAAGTTTTCCAACTTCATATGTTTCATATAATCCACATTCTTTAATTAATTCTTCATCTTTAATATCTTTAAGTGGAATAATATTTACAACATATTCTTCTAATGTATCAAAAATTTTGTTATAAACGCTCTCTTTTTGAGCAGGTGTCAAATTTTCTGTCAAGCTCATTGAATAGTGCTTTAATATAGCTTTGTATAATCTATCCATTTCCTTTACAAAAACAGGCTTATACTCATTAAAAGATTTTTCTTTTTTTGATTCTTTTAAAGAATTAAAATCTAAATTAATTAAGTATTGTTGTTTTCTGTATTTATATTCTGTTACATCATTGTCTTTCAAATGAATAATGTTGTAATATTTAGCCAAAGCATCCTTTTCAAATTCAGACGCTGTGTTCATCTTTGCTTTTTTATATATTGTGTCAACAATATGTTGATCTATGGACTCTAAATAAAGTGAATAAGAATCCTCAAACTTTTTCTCAAAAGCTTCCTTTTTCTCATCACTGTTTGCTTTTTCAATCATCTTGAAGTTTTTTATCATATTGTTTCTTTTCATGCCGATTATAATACTATTTAAACCAGCCTTAGTTGGTGTAAGCAATTTACTAAAAGTTGAACCTATCTTAGTAAAAAAAGTTCTCCTTGTATCGTAAACTCTTAAACTATGTTCTTGTGCCCCCATATTTACCATCCTTTCAATATCATATTTTTTCCTTAGTGCCTATTTCTTCAATTACATCATAGTAAACAGTAACACTGTAATAGTCATTATATTCTGTAATTTTTGTATCGCTATTAATTAATTCGCCCTTTATCTTTTTATCTAATTTACTCTTCGCCGTAAGTTCCCCATTAGTTTTTGCTGTCTCAAAATCGTTATATTTTTTAATTTCTTCAACTTCAAAACTATCATAAATGACAAACTTAATTGGAAGATAAAAATTTGAAGATAGTCGTAGGCTTTTAATTGTTTCTATTGTATCATACTTTTTAAATTTTGAAACCCTTTTAAACAAATTTATTTGTAAATTTTTCATTTTTATTGAAACTTTTTTATCCCTCTTCCCCGTATGCTTTCGTTCGATTTCATTCTTATAAATTTTAGTCGTTTCCGAATAAGATATTTTTGCTTTTACACTGCCTTCACTATTTACAAAATATTTGCCTGTATAAAGGCCCTCCATCCAGCCTGCAATCAGTATTTGGCCTTGTTTTACATTGTCTCCATCCTTACACATAACTGTACCATTTTGAGCAACAATCTTTTGAATTTCTCCATCTTTTTTAGCCACAATATTACAAAAATCATTTTCATTTACGACCATGGGGATTTTCTGCCCTTCTACAATTTTTATAATTGCATTAGTTCCTTTATAATCAACTCCAACCCATGAAACATTGTCTAAACTATTTTTAATATCCTTAATTACACTTTCTGTATCAATTTTTTGTTTATACTTACCAATTGATAATCCTGATTTTTTTGCAATTTCAATTACTTGTTTTTTATCAATTTCAATATTTCCACTTACATCAATATTCCAAATAAATCTTGAAATTGCAAATATCATTATAAAAAAGGTGAAACTTAATCCAAATATATATCTACGTTTTTTATACCTCTTTACAATAGCAGGAATTCCACAGTCTTTAGTAATTTTCATCAAGCATTGATTTTTATAAACTATCTCTTTCAAATCTATAATCGCACTATTGGAAGCATTTATTCTCACTTTATTAATTTGAATTCGATCAATTTTCCAAACAAAAATACTATTTTTTAAAATTTCATTCAAAAATCTTTCAAGATAATAGCCTTCAATCTCCACTTGTTTATAACCATAAATAAAATTTAACAAAATCTTAAAAAGCATTGCTACTCCTTGTTTTCCAAATCTATTTTTTCAAAATCAATATTTTCAATTGTCCCAGTAACAATCAAATCATCTTTATTCATTTCTCTAAGTTCTAAATTTATTCCAGTAATATCTATTAACCCATTATTCATTTTTATTCTAATAAATATATCTTGATATTCAAGAATACATTTATAATTTTCAATTAATGCTCTGTTAAAATCTACTATTGTAATTTTGGGTACATAACCCGAAACCTCCTCAGGAATTTCAAATAAACTATTTAATTTACTCATATCTACCTCTCAAATTCATCTAAAGATTTAAATTCATAACCTTGTCTTTTAATTTCTTTAATTACCGAATCTAAAATATTTGCATTATCCCTAGCCGTAGCATGTAGCAAAATTATTTCACCATTATGAAGATTATCCATTATCTTCTTTTTTCCATATTCCTCTCTTCCTTGCTTATTATCATCCCAATCATCATATGCAAATGACCACATAACTGGCACATACCCCATTTTTTGTACAATTGCTAAACTTTTTTCACTATACTCGCCCTTAGGAGGTCTCATGTATTTCATCTCATAATCAAAATTATCGTATACCATTTTATGAAGATTCATTATTTCCTGCTCTATTTTTTCATCGTTACTATTTGGCATTGATATATGGTTAACTGTATGATTGCCAATTATTTGTTTTTCCAGAATCATTCTTTCAATCACTCTAGGACTAGTTTTTACAAATTGTCCTGTAACAAAAAAAGTTGCATTTACCTGATTTTCTTTAAGAATATCTAAAATTTTTTCTGTATATCCACCCTCATATCCTACATCAAAAGTTAAATAAACATAAGGTTTTTGATTTGTTCCAATGGCTAATCCGTCAAATTCTTCAATTATTCTTTTATTATAATCTCCTAAATTTGGCTGTTCGTGATTTTTTCCTCTTTGTATTCCCCATTCAATTTTCTTATTACTTAAAGCAACATTAGAAGCCGAAGCTGTATATCCCTTAAAACCACTACTAACAGTTGCCACAACTATAATAAATAAAACAAACATTAAAAATAAAAAAACGACTGAAATATTTATTATTTTATCCAAACACCACTCTCTAAAATATTCAAAGCTCATACTTTCTCCCATTAATTAAACTATTTAATTATATTTTTGAAGCATAAAAAAAGAACCGATTTTACTCGGTTCTATCTATTAAAAATTTCCATAATAAGCATTAATTAGCATTTGCTTAATTTCGCTAACCAATGGTACTCTTGGGTTTGCCGTAGTACATTGGTCAGAAAACGCTCTATCTGCCAATTCATCAACTTTAGATAAAAATTCTTGTTCATCTACTCCAGCTTCCTGAAGTGATTGAGGTATTCCAATATCTCTTGATAAATTTCTAGTTTCTCTAATTAATGATTCTAATCCTTCATCATCTGTATATGCTGGGAAGTTTAATATTCTTGAAATATCAGCATATTTATGTTTTGCAACATAGTATTCATATTTTGGAAATGATGCAAATTTTGTTGGACAATCAGTTCCATTATATCTAATAACATGTGGCAATAAAATTGATACTAACATTCCATGTGGTAAATGGAATTCTGCACCTAATTTATGTGCCATTGAGTGGTCAATTCCCAAGAAAGCATTTGTAAATGCCATACCAGCAATAGTTGCAGCATTATGCATTCTTTCTCTTGAGAAAGCATCTCCATTATTATATGAATTTCTTAAATTTTTATAAACTAATTCACAAGCTTTTTCAGCTAATCCATCTGTATAATCAGATGCCATATTTGAAACATAAGCCTCTAACGCATGTGTTAGAACATCCATACCTGTAATTGACACTTGTGATTTTGGTAATCCCATTACTAAGTCAGGGTCAACAATTGCAACATTTGGTGTTAATTCATAATCCGCAAATGGATATTTTTTATTATTGTCTTTATCTGAAATAACAGCAAAAGAAGTTACTTCTGAACCTGTTCCTGAAGTTGTTGGAATAGCTACCATTTGAGCTTTTCTTCCCAACTTAGGGAATTTATAAATACGTTTTCTTATATCCATGAATTTTATTTTCATGCTTTCAATATCAGCATCCGGGTCTTCATAAAATAGCCAAATGCCTTTAGCAGCATCCATTGAACTACCACCACCAATTGCAATAATTACATCAGGCTTAAATTCGTTGATCATTTTAACACCCTTTTGAATTGTTGTTAATGATGGATCTGGCTCAACATCTGAAAATATCATAGAGTGAACATATTCTTGTCTTTTTCTTAAATGATATAAGACTTTATCAACATATCCCAATTTTACCATACCGGGATCACAAACTATGAAAGCCTTAGTAATTTCAGGCATTTTTTCCAAGTATGCTAAAGAACCAGCTTCAAAATATATTTTATTTGGTACTTTAAACCATTGCATATTTACTCTCCTATCTGCGACTCTCTTAATATTAATTAAGTTAACGCTTGAAACATTTTGTGTTGTAGAATTACCACCAAATGTTCCACATCCCAATGTTAGTGATGGCATATTTGTATTATAAATATCTCCAATTCCTCCATGACTAGATGGTTGATTTACAATGACTCTACCTACTTTTACTCTTTCAGCAAATCTTTCTATTACATTTCTATCTTCTGCATGAATAACTGCTGAATGACCTAATCCTCCAAATTCTAATAATCTTTCAGCTAAATCAATTCCTTCTTCATCGTTTTTCACTACATAATAAGCCAATACAGGGCTTAACTTTTCCTTTGAAAATGGATATTCAATACCAACTCCATTTTCTTTTAAAACTAATACCTTTGTATATTCTGGAACTCCTTCTATTCCGGCCATTTTTGCAATATCACATGGAGATTTTCCAACAACAAAGCTATTTAATTTGTCTTCTGAAAACATTTCTTGACGAATTTTATCTGTTTGCTCATTGTTTAAGAAATAGCATCCCGCTGCTCTCATCAAACTTTCAAACTCAGTGTGGATTTCTTCATCTACTATTACTGATTGTTCTGAAGCACAAATCATACCATTATCAAATGATTTTGACATAACCAAATCATTAACTGATGTTCTTAATTTTGCAGATTTATTAATATAACAAGGTACATTTCCAGGACCTACCCCAAGAGCAGGCTTACCACTTGAATAAGCAGCTTTAACCATACTAGATCCTCCAGTAGCTAAAATTAGATCAACATCTGGATGATGCATTAAAGCATTTGTAGCAGTAATTGAAGGTTCTTCAATCCATAAAATACAATCCTTAGGTGCACCAGCTTTAACAGCGGCATCTCTCACTATTGTAGCTGCTTCAGTTGAACATTTTTGGGCACTTGGATGAAAACCAAAAATAATAACATTTCTAGTTTTTGCTGAAATTAAAGATTTAAACATAACAGTAGAAGTTGGATTTGTGACAGGTGTAACACCTGCAATAATTCCAACCGGTTCAGCAATTTCTTCATATCCTTCTTCTTCATTTCTATTAATTACGCCAACAGTTTTATCATACTTAATACTATGGTAAATATATTCTGTAGCAAACATATTCTTAGTAATCTTATCTTCATAAATACCACGACCAGTTTCTTCTATAGCCATTTTAGCCAACTTCATGTGGTTCTCTTCACCTGCAAGTGACATAGCTTTAACAATCTTATCTACTTGATCTTGATCTAGTTTTTTATATTCTTCTGAAGCCTTCTTAGCCCTTGCAACAAGTTCATCAATAGAATCTTCAATTTTCTTTTTTTCTTCTTCAGTTATTTCTTTTCCCATTTTATCATCCTCGTATAAATATAGTTATAAAAATTATATAAATAATATTTTAAAAAATCAATAGTAAAATTCCCTTTTATTTTTAATCTATATATTTTTATTTAAACAGCAAAAAATGACAGCTTTCGCTGTCATTCCAATACTTATTTATTTCGAAAACATTTTGCCCCAAATGCCCTTTTTCTCTGGCATATCTTCAAATGTCATCTCCTCTTTTGTTACAGGATGATTTATTGTTAATTTATATGCCCATAATGCAATTCCATTTCCAGCACCTCTACCATGATATTTATTATCACCATATAAAGCATGCATCCTACTAGAAAATTGAACTCTAATTTGATGATGTCTACCAGTATGTAAATTAACTTTAACCAATGATAAATTTTGAGATTTATCATAATTTAATACCTCATAATCAAGTTCAGCTCTCTTAGAATTTTTCTTAGACTCTTTTACCACATATGAAGTATTTTTCTTTTCATCTTTCCACAAGTAATCCACAAAAGTATCATTATCTTTTTCCATCTTTCCGTTTACAACTGCAAGATATTGTTTTTTAAAAGTTTTATTTCTCACTTGTTCACTTAATCTTGAAGCTGCTTTTGAAGTTCTAGCAAATACCATAACTCCTCCAACAGGTCTATCAAGTCTATGAATTAAACCCAAAAAAACATTTCCTGGTTTATTGTACTTAACTTTAATGTACTCTTTTATTAAAGTTAGCATGTCCAAATCTCCAGTTTTATCCCCTTGTGATGGAATATTTGGGATCTTTTCAACTACAATTATATGATTATCCTCATATAAAACTTTTAAATCTTTATATGTTACCATCTATGCCTCCCAACGACCAAAAATTCCACATGGTAATACCATTTTAGAATTTTCCATTGGAAGACCAATTTCACCATGAGCAAATTTTCCACTTCTAATTTTATTTTGTTCAAAATTAACTCTTAACATATTTTCAAGAACTTGCGCAGAAATACCTGTTGTATATGAATTAATTAAGAAAAATAATGGTTTATCTGATAAAACTTGCATACATAATTTAATTAATGGTTCTATGTTATCCTCAAATTTCCAAACTTCTCCATTTTTTCCTCTACCATATGAAGGTGGATCCATTACAATTGCATCGTATTTATTTCCACGTCTAATTTCTCTTGTAACAAATTTATTTACATCATCAATTAAAAATCTAACAGGCTTATCTTGTAATCCAGAAGAATGAACATTTTCTTTTGCCCATTCAACCATTCCTTTAGAACTATCAACATGTGCAACACTAGCACCGGCTGACAAGCAAGCAACAGTTGCTCCACCAGTATATGCAAACAAATTTAAAACCTTAATTGGTCTATTCGCGTCTTGAATCTTATTAATCATCCAATCCCAATTAACAGCTTGTTCAGGAAATAATCCTGTATGTTTAAATCCCATTGGCTTAATATTAAAAGTTAAATTCTTATACTTAACTTGCCAAGCTTTTGGTATTCTCTTATTATAATGCCATTCTCCTCCACCTGTAGAACTTCTAGCATATCTTGCATCTGCTTTATTCCATTCTTTTTCGAAAGTCTTATCACTCCAAATAATTTGTGGATCAGGTCTAATTAATGAAACATCAGCCCACTTTTCAAGCTTTTCACCATTAGCCATATCTATAATTTTATAATCTTTCCAATCCTTTGCAATTTCCATCTATCTAAAATCCTTTCAAATATTGATATACTCAACATTTTTAACATTTATATTATAAGTGCTTTTAAAAAATATGTCAATAACAAAAAAGAGCAGCCAAAGCTGCTCAATTTATTCTTTAGAATGTTAATTTATTCAAAATTTCAACGAAAGAATCCCCTCTTACCAAAAAACCAAGAACCAATATATATTTAACAAACTAAAAAATAACTAATTAATAATGCACTCCTAATCGTGCTTGAATTATTCACCTTTTATTAACTTCATTTCTTCA
>Ga0326512_10003782_pt1 | contig 11043 bp, 5 predicted proteins | sample 1_2617_0518_D_FD_203652 | JGI IMG/M metagenome (GOLD analysis project Ga0326512, IMG submission 203652) | Bovine rumen microbial communities from UC Davis, California, United States - 1_2617_0518 | ecosystem: Host-associated > Mammals > Digestive system > Stomach > Rumen | place: USA: California...
GATACCCTGGCTTCCAGCTGCTCCAGTTCTGTGAGATCTCCGGTATATGTACTAGGCGTGTTGATATGGGACTCGTTATAGAACGCCGCTCTGAATGTGGACCATCTCACATCAACATTGTCATCGCCTGCACGGATCTGAGCGAAAATTGTACCGGTCTGCTTAAGTTGAGACTCTGTAATTTCCCACGTAAGCAGGACCGTCTCATCAGATACTTCCCTGTCAAGGAGCACCGTATCCGTGTCTTTATTGGGATATTCAAGATCCACACGGAAAGTAAGATTGGCCAGGTCCACCCCACGCTCGGAAAACCGCGGGATCTGGATCTGCCGATTCTCGGACTGGTTGTCATATACAGTACCGATATATCTTTCATTGTTCGGGATCAACATCTCCCGACCTTTTACAATAATCATGTCCGCTCCTTTCTTTGATACCTATTGAAACACTTTTCAAAATAAAAAGGCGTTCACTAATCCCCTGGGCATAAGTCAACGCATTTTTTATGTGGTCTAAATTATGATTAAGGTACAAAAACAAGGAAGGTGCAGTGCGATGGACGATGTAATAAAGGTGGAACTTGAGAGGATCCATGACGAGGATCTACGACAGAATAAAAGGTTAAATGAATTGGAAGCTACAATAAAGCAATTGAATGACATCGTGATCAGCATTCAGCGGCTCACAATGAGCGTTGAGTCGTTAGCTAAAGATGTCCATAAACAGGGAGAACGATTGGAGTCAATCGAACAGGCACCAGTGGAGAGAATCAACAGTGTGAAGCAGACAATCGTAACGACAATCACCGGCATTGTTATAGGTGCTCTGGCGGTAGGCCTGCTCCAGATGATAGCGCAGAATTTATAAAGCCATGGATGAAGAACAGGAACTCACGCAGGAACAGGAAGAACTGATTTTCAAATTAATACTCGCAAGTTGGGAGGGCCATTGATATGAACAACAAATTTTGGGAAGCTGCAGCAATTCGTGCACTGAGAACATTCTGCCAGACCGCTGTGGCAACGATCGGAACTGCTGCCCTGATCTCTGAGGTAAACTGGGCCGCTGTGATCTCTGCGTCTGTACTGGCAGCTATTCTGTCCATGCTGACGAGTGTAGCAACAGGTTTGCCGGAGGTAGAGTGATGGCAGGCAAGAAAGAAGTTATCGGCGTTGCAGAGGCCGAGCTTGGATACCTTGAGAAGTCCACGTCATACTGGAAAGCCCTGGGAACAAAATGTCTGTTTGAAAAGACCAAGTACGCCGGTGACGGAAACGTGCAGAAGTATGCGTGGGAGACAGGACACTATAAGACCTACGGTTGGGCACCATGGTGCATGTCCTTTATTGTATGGATACTGATGGCTGTGCTCGGAAAAGACAAAGCAGATAAGCTCCTGTGTGGAATGTATAATTCCGCATCCACCATTGAGACAAAGAACGCTATGGTCAAAGCCGGCAGGCAGGTAGCCCTTAATAAAGCAGAGGCAGGTGACATCGTGTTCCGGTCTCGCAATGGCGGAGGCCATGTAGGATTAGTCACCGGAAGATCTGCAGATGGAAAGATCATCACCATCGAAGGAAACTCATCCTCCTCTGACATTACATCATGGAATGGTGGAGCTGTCGTAAAACATGTAGGTGCGTCATGGGAATGGTGTGTAAGACCAGACTGGTCACTGGTCGAGAATATAGACGACTGGCACTGGGTGAAATCCGCCGGCATCTGGTATTACCAGGATGGCAAAGGCAGAAACTCTTACGGATGGAAGCTCATCAAAGAGTCTTCCAGAAATAAGAAACACTGGTACTTCTTCGCAGAAGACGGAGCAATGATGACCGGCACCATCAATGTAAACGGAAACACTTACTATCTGATGGAGTCCGGAGACCTTGAAGGCGCATGCTGTAAGACAGACGAGACAGGAGCACTGCACGTATGGGATGTATAGACAACGTAGCAACCATTCCTTACTTCGTACATGAAGGAGTAGTCACACGTATGGAGAAAGCCAACAGAAGGCTCCTCGGAGTCCTAGTAGTGGCTGTGGCTGCACTTCTGATTGAATCCACAATGATCATCAATGAACGCGATGAAGAGGACGATTGATCTTTCAAGATCGCAAATTGAACATCTGATAGATGAATGGGTCCTCAGCGAGCGAGACCGGCTGATGCTGAAACGGCGATTGCTAGACGGCATCTGCTTTGAACCGCTTGCCGAAGAATTCAATCTGTCAGTACGTCAGACAAAGTCCATCATCTACAAATCGATGGACAAATTATACAGGCACATATAAGAATACCCCCGGATGTCCGGGGGCTTTTTATTTAGAATTTTCTTGATCTTGCTCTGTACATCTGTCTGGCAAGGTCTTGCAGATCTTCTCCTTCAATATCATTCCAATGATTCTCGATCAGCTGATCCAGCTGTTCCGGTGTTGGATTGAATCCATTCATATCTCTATAATCCATTGTCACATCCATGGGCCAGTTCTCAAGAATGTAATCCCGTTTCTCTTCAAACGGAAGCGTGTCCATAATTACCTTTCTGTATGGGGACGCCATATTCTGATTATATGCCCGTGCAAGATCCGCAGCAGTAAATCTGTATCCGTTCTGGTCAATATAGTTCTTATACATGTCTACGCGTTCCGGTATGGAATTGGTCCTTGACATTGCTGAATTCAAAGCTCCGAAACCGTCAGACCCTATGGGTTGGCCAAATGATGCCGGTTGGCCCTTGGTTACCACACCTGTACCGGAAACATCCCGTTCGTGTCCTCGCGGCAGTTCATTATCTCCAAGATACCACAGGTCACTCATGTATGCCGGCAGTGTCCCGTCATCGTATGGATCCACCTCATCACCGATCTCTTCAAGCGGGATCATGCTTCTCTGTGGGAGGTAATAGTTCTCCTGCTGCCGGTGCAGCCAGTCGGCATATTTGTCTGCCTCATCTATTGTATCGAATTTTCCAAGGTATTCACCCGTATCATAATATCTCTGGATCGCCTCGTCATCCGTCAGCTTTGTTGGATTTCCTTTTGCATCACGGGCAATCGTAGGCACAAGGATCTCACCCTCGTCATTGCCAAAGGACATACTTTCTACAGTGGCAGTGCGTCCATCCGGATACTTGTACTGCGGTCTGTTGGTCAGGTCGATATTTCCGCGTCCGTATTTCTGGGAATGCTGGAAAACTCTGTTCTGTCTGTTCCGCTCATACTGCTGCCGTGCAAGGTTCTCCAGGTCCTGTGTCAGATCCGCCGGCTTGCTAGGATTATTTGAAGGTACAGGCCGGTATGGCTGCTCAGGCTTTTTCACAAATTTATCATTATATATCATGGTGTCACCCCGCCTTTTTGATTCATTACAGCTATTGTATTGGATTTGGGTATCAAATTGTGTTCACTAAAAAGAGACCCCGAAGGGCCTCTTCCTAGGTTAGTATCCCATTTTGCTATCAAATGTAGAATCTTTATATCCGGCTGCAAGCTCCCATAACAGTCTCATTTCCTCTTCGGTCAAACTGCTGTTCTGCAGGTAGCTCACAACGCCTTCCTGCTTGTCTGTTGCCTTGGCGTTTGCCACATCAATGAAGGTATCCACATCTCCGGTCCACTCGGAAAGTCCACTCATATCGGAATACATAGCCTCAATCAGCTCACGCTTATTTTCATCGCTGATATCAAGGTTACTGATCTTGTCTAATGCATCCGCCTTCTTGGACCCGCTGATCGTTTCGCCGTTTTCATCCTTTTTGCCTTCCGCTCCCAGGGCTTTTTCAAGCTGTGTCTTTCCGGTGCGTCCGAGTGCAAGGTCACCTCTGCGGTCATCACCTCTCTGATATGCAGCGATTGCCATCTTCGCATACTGGTTCTTATCCGGTGATGTGTCAGACAGCAAGCCATTGCCAGAGATGTACGAACCAAGGATCTTGTCTTTCCGGTCCTGATTATACAGGATCACGGAGTTGATCATATTCACCATATTCTCAGCAAATCCTGCAGGTGTAAACTTGGAAACATTCAGTCCAAACTTGGCAGCTGCCTTCATCTTTGTTTCAACTGTAGCATCAGGATTGACCATGTATCCGATCAGATTTCCAAGGCTGGAAATCGTATCATTGATCAGCGGTAATCCGGGAGCTTCAATATCATACCAGGTTGACTTCTCGCCCTTAAATGCTTTGTACAGATACTGTCCGATATCATACAGCGTGCTGCCATAGAACATGCCGCCAATGCTGGACCCAACAAAATTCAGAGCTGTTTTCTCAGCAAGCGTCTGCCAGTCGATCTCGCCAGCATCGTTGCGGTACTGCTTGCCCTTATGCATCAGCACGATATTCAGTGCAGTTCCCATCACGGCAAATGCCATGTTAGACGCCACCCATGATGCAAAGGTCCGGGCAAAGTTCTTTGCAGATTCTGCCTTGTCAGATCTCGCCTGGCTGTCTCCGGATTTTGCTCTGCCGGAGTCTGCTCTCCACTGGCCTAATGCATCGATCAGCTCGCCGCTCATCTGCATGGACTCAGTCTTGAACATGCCGAAAGTCCTGGAGCCAATGTCGGTCTTCCTCAGATACTCCGGACGGAACATCGCCTCATACTGCGGCTGTGTCCTCCAAAGGACCTGATTGTATTTTTCAGCAAGCGCTTCGTCGTATTCCTTATCTCCACGCTTGAGGTTAGGATACTCTTTCTTGATGCTTTCCTCAGTCGCTTTAAAGAGCTTGTTTGTGGTCCAGACATCCATGATTTGGTTCCAGTTCGGGACCTTATTGAAGATGCTGTCCGTCTGTCGTGCCATATCACCAAGCTCGATTGTTGACTGGCCCTTCCGTCTCGCCCATCCCCAAGGAGTGATAGAGTCCATATACTTTTTGTCAGCCTCTGTAAACTTTTCTCCGAGCCCCTTCATAAGGGATTTTACATCGAGAATGCTGCCTGCCATGAAGTAAGAGGTTGTCTGCTTCAGCGCCACAGACGGATTCAGTGTCAGCACGGATCCGGCATACGCACTTCTGAGGTTTTCTACAATTCCCCTCTCCGCCTGTCTTCCACCGGTATTCAGATCCTTAATAAACTGCGTGAGATAATCTTTTGTTTCCTGATCCCATGCATTACCGATGGCCTTCTGCACACTGGACTCATGACCCGTAGAAACATATCCGTATACCTTTTGGAAGTCTCTCAGCGGAATCGCAAGGCCGGCATACTGTCCGGTCTTCTTAATATGTCTCTGCAGTACCTTGGTGGCATCCTCCAGGAGGATCGGATTCACTGAGCCTTCCTGCCTAGCTTTCAGATTTCCCCAGCCTTCCAGCGTCGGATCATTCACAAGATCCATGGACTTTGCAAGGAAGTCCGGATCGGATGTGATCGGGAAATACTCGTCTACGATTGCACGGTAGATGCCGTCAAGGGTGAGAGATGTTTCATTGATCGCGTCCTTGGAATAGTCATCAAAGAATGTGGTCAGCAGCTGTGCATACTCCTGTTCCTGCGGAGTCATGTCAGCAAGTATTGCTTGAATATCCGTAGGCTGCAGCTTCAGCTTTCTGCCTCTGTTATATGCATCTTTGATCTTGCCCTGCTCATAAAGTTTCGGGTTCGGTATCTTCAGACCGCCGTCTGCAATATGGACCAGATTGTCCCGGTTCCGGCTGTGCATATACAGAGCCACTCTCATGGCCGGGCTGATCATAGCCTTGTTACCATCAGCATCGGAGATCTCTATATTCTGCTTGGATGCATTCTTCACGAAGTCCCTGTTTGCCTTATTCTCAAGGAACGGGCGGAACAGTTCATCCGCTTTCTGCTCAAATGCCAGCTGCGTAGTAAGACCGTCTTCCAGATTGCGGACCAGCTCCTGCGCAACAGACCCTCTCTTATATCCGGAGATCATGCGTGCTGCTCTTTCCGGGCTGAGATTGTTCCTGAGATACTTCGCTCCAAGCTGCTTCACGCCGTTGGTGATGTCCAGAGGTTTCAGTTCGTTTAACTCCTTCACCCACTGCCGACCTGCCTCTGCAGCATCACGACCCTTGGAATCCTTAAAGAGCTTGTTCTGCGTCTCCTGGTAATGGATCAGAGCTGACAGCTCGGTAATCAGATCCTTGACATCATCAAGATCCATATCCTTGATCTGTTTTTTAAAGAGCCTCTCTACCCGCTGCATATCCTTCTCGCTATGAAGTGCAGCATAGTTCGGATCGTCCTGACGCATCTGTAGGATTTCAAAATACTTCTGCCGCATCTTCTCACGGGTCGCGTCACGCATTCCAACGGATACCAAGTCGAGATCCTTTACCAGATCCTGGATGGCTTGTGCAGCATAGCCCGGTCTGTTCTTTGCAAGACGTACTGCCCTGTTCGCTCGTTTCAGCAAGTCTGCTCTAAGCTTACGTTCACTCCTCTGGGACCTCGTTTTTTTAATACGATCACGGAATCCTTTTTCAATCTGCTCGATACGGTTGTTCTTATCAGCGCGGAGCCTGTCAAGCTGTGCCTTTTTCTTGGCCTTTTCTTTTCCTATAGCCTTATCCATCTGGTCGCGGAGCCGCTGGATTTTTTTCTCGTTTGCCGCCTTAAGAGCTTCCAGTTTGGCAGCGTTTTCTTCTTTGACTGAAGCAATAGTCTCTTCCAGAATCTTGCCGTAGTTTTCGTCACCGACAGCATCAAAGTATCCTCGAAGTATTTTCTGACCGATAAGGTATGATTCTTCCTCAAAGTCATTTGAGGACATTCCAAACAGAACGCTTGCCGGCTGAGGATCCAACAGCTTCGATACCTCAAACATACGGATCAGCTGCTCTCCGATATTGGTTATGTTGTCTGGGAAGAGTTCCGGATACAGTTCATTCAGTTCCTGGTAAGCTGTATCAACAGGGACTGTGCCGGATGCAGTCGAACTTGAAAGTGACAGCCTTCCAAACGCTGCTTTTCTGAAATTGTTATATGTGTCATAGTAATGAGCGATCTCAGCCTTATCAGCATCAGACAGTTTAAGCTTATATCCTTTGATCTCTTTCTTGAGATTCGGATATGTCTGTGCCATGCTGTCATCCAGCTCGGTGCTGTTTTCAAGAACAGATGCGCCAATATCCTTTGCAACAGATGCGATCTCATCAACTTTATTCTTCTTAGCTTTCGACATGTAGTCATAAAGCATGCTGATATTATTGGTAAGGTCATCAATATTGACTGTAGACTTGTACTGGCTCCGGATCTGTTTTGCAATCTTGACGGCCTCTTTCGGTTCTGCCTTCGCACCTACCTTGCCGGTCACAGCATTTCTCAGGGCATCGTTCATCGCAGCTACGGATGTGTTATTCTCTTCCAGCTGCTGCATGCCGTACTTCTGCTCAGGTGTAAGCTCGAATACAGCATTACCCACTCTCACTCCGGAAATTGCTTCGCCCAAAAACGTAGTGCCGGCTTTTTCGACTCTGCCTTGCTCCATAAACATGGACCGGAACGACGGATCCTTTGTTCCCGACATGAGCAGTACTTCTGTCGCGATTCCGTCGTTATATAAGCCGTTCAGCACTCCGTCATACGCATCTTCATCTCTTGTTGCTACAAAGAGATTCGGGCTTCCATATCCTTTTGCAACAGATCTGACATGTTCCAGAAATCCTTCTCTATCGGCAAGCACATCTTTGCCGCACTGTTGAATAACCCTGACTCTATTCTTAGTGTCTGTAAAGAACAGTGAGACAATATCATCACTGGTTTCACTCATTTTTTCTGCTTTTGCGAGGTACTCCATGCTAGCCGGACTAGCGACTACAGTTCCGAGCAGAGCATTTCTTTTCGCAGGAGTGAACACTTCTCCAAGATTATTGATTGCCTTCTTAGGAAGCTCTTTTACACTGGAACTCAGTGATGTATCTGTGATATTGTCTAAGAGTGCATACTCAGTGTGGTCAATAACGATACTTCCCTGCAGATTCAGTCCTCGGTTCTTGAAAATGTGATGAATCTGTCCTGTAGCATTTTTGTCTTCTACCGATGGAGAAACGTCACCGCTGGGATGGTTATGCAGCATATAAACATTGACCGCGCCGTTCTTCTTTGCTGCGTCTGCCAGATCGGTAAAGTACTGCTCTGAATTTTCTCCAGTTGGGGCAACTACAGAAACATTTGGAAGCCCACTGGATACAGCTGTCTGGAATACGATTTTTCCATCCTTATCGGTAAAGAAGTATCTCAGCGTTTCGAACCTAGGATCTCTGTATACCTGAGCCAAAGCAGCGATGTCGCGCGAGTTCTTCGCTTTTTTCCCAACAAGGCTGGTGCTACCGTTTTCCATCAGTTCCTTGGTGATCGTAATCGCAACGCCCCTATCTACATATTTACCATCAGGTCCTTTCAGATTAGCAAGAGACTGCACAGCCTCGGCAGAAAGCTTTCTCTGTTCATCAGACTGATTATCGAAGTTCAGCTTCAGCTGCCCTTCGATCTGATCGATGTCAAGGCGCAGCTGACCCGGAAATGGTTTTTCCATTACAACCTTGCCAGCATCTTTGTTTTCTGATATAGTAGGAGTATAGAAAGGCGTGTCGTTTAAATATGAAAGCATGTTACTGCTGGAATCACTTTGCGACTTGCCTTTTTCATATATTACAAAATGATCTTCATTGTCTAGATAGTTATTTAGATAACTATCTTCGGGAGAAAATGTAGTGACGACAATATTATAGCTTCCACCGTTATACCCGTTCAGTACAGCCTTGTACTTATTTGCATCAAAATCTACTACGGCCATGACGGTTTTTCCGCCTTTGGCTTTATATCTTACTATTTCTGCTATTCTTTTATTCTCACGCTGATAAACAATGTATTTCGGATCATTCATCTTCTCAATGGTTTTAACGATGTCTTCAGCATCCATGCCATGAGCTTTATGATCATTATCATACGGGGATGGCTCCTCCATACTTTGTTTTATTTTGCCGATTTCCATTGCCATTGGAAGGTCATTAACCTTGTCTATTGCAATGTCGATACCATCTGCTTTTGCCTTTTGTACATATGCGTCAATAATTGGTGGCGTACTTACTCGCACAGGGATATATGTTTTGTTGGCCATCCCCTGTATTTTATTATCTAATAAGTCTTCCAGATCTGCTTTCGTGAGCATCCTTGGATCTTTTTCATAATTTGCCTTTGCATCTCCCACCATTGCCGGCGCACCGTTTCCAGCCAGCCCCTTTCCATCAAGCATTGCTTTCTCCTGCAGGAGCTTCGCAAACTCTACAAACTGGCTGGTGTTAAACCTGTCGTTATAGGAAAGGCTTTCACGATAAAAGTTATTTCCTGCAGTCTGGTCAACCCACTCAACAAACTTTGCAATGAATCGTGCAAATACCTCCGTCGGTTCATTAGTATAGGCAGAACGAGTGTCATTAACATCATACAAGCTCTGCATAAATGCTCTGAAGTTTTTAAAGAACTGCAGTGCTTCCGGAGACTTTGCCAAGTCTTCCCGTAGTGTTGTGGAGCTTAACGGCTGTCCTTGCCCGTGATTGCCAAATATATCCCTTTCCCATTTATAGTCAAGAGCATGGCCCATCTCATGAGCGACTGTTTCCGCGCCGGCAGATGCACCGATTCTAATCTTTCCCCTGTAGTATTGTCCACGGACAGACGAACGGCTCTGATCTACTCTTCCATTAACAAACTCAACAATAAGCCAGCTCCAATCTGTATGAGTATCAATAGCAAGCATAGTCCTCGCAATATAGTTGCGTTCGTACTGGTTTCCGCTTCCTATTATTTCCTTCACAGCACTCCTAATGTCATCTTCAGTTACCGCCATCTTTGAAAGAATAGAGCTGTTCTGGATACCAGTCCACTGATTTTCAGGGGCCACGCCTCTATTAATCCGACTTGCAGTTTCGACCGCGGCTGCAGGATAATTACTCCAAGACCTCAACTTTCGGTTAAGATCACTCGGTTTGATACCAAGCTCCTCTGCAAGATTCCCGTTATGAGCCGCAAACAGGACGTCCTTACGGGCGTTCATTATCGCCTCTTTATTCTTACCGGTAGCCTTTGATGCGGCAAGAGCATATGTCTCTTTTGTTACAGCGGAAGTTTTCGGCGCGTAAAATCTGTTATCTACAATGCCTGTCGGCTGTGATACATCAAGTCGTACTGGTTTAGCTTTTTCATGCCCAATCAGAGTACCCGCCAGATATGCATCCACTACATCGGAAATAGAATACTCATATTCTCTTAACCCATCATCATGAGCAATATAGCGTTCATACAGATTTCTATCATTTTCTATTTGATCTGCTACGGCTTCTCCGCCTTCATTCTCTAACCATTCCTGTGCGTTTTTGTACTCTCCATCGTACCAGTCACGAACAAGTCCCCATGCACTCTGGATCATATTTTCAGCCTGCTTCATGGTCATGCTGCGGTTTATTCTAGCCTGGATTCCGCCTTCGTCTGCCGGTGCGTTCGGATCATCAGCATTTCCTGTCGCAATAAGTCCTGCCTGATACGCCGCATCCTGCTGTGCTTTAGTCAGAGCATTATATGCCGGGCTGTCGATCTCCGCCTGCGGAACGCCTTCCTGAGCTGCGTGATAAGCAGTATAGAATCCTGATTCATAAGTACGTGTCGGAACAGACGGAGTATAATTATCTACGAATGTTTTTGCGACATCCTCCGGATAATCTTCAGACGCTTCTTCAAGTTCTGCCGGTATTGCCTTGTTACTTGCAGTCACTGTATTCGTTGCTTCTTCCCGAATAGCAGCAAGTTCTGCATTCGTTCTGTCTGCATTACCCTGGCGAATTGCCTCGACCTTCTCTTCATCAGAAAGCATATTTGCATTATTCATGACCTGCTGAACATTCTGATCTCGGTTCTTTCCTGCTTCGTACAAAGCCTGCCTCTGTGCCTCTTTAGCATCAAAAGTCTGCTGTGCCAGTTGTGCCAACTGATCCTCTACCGGAACATCTTCGACGCCTTCAAGGTCGAATCCCTCATTAACTGGTGCCGACAGGTTATCATATGCC
>Ga0326512_10003783_pt1 | contig 11042 bp, 16 predicted proteins | sample 1_2617_0518_D_FD_203652 | JGI IMG/M metagenome (GOLD analysis project Ga0326512, IMG submission 203652) | Bovine rumen microbial communities from UC Davis, California, United States - 1_2617_0518 | ecosystem: Host-associated > Mammals > Digestive system > Stomach > Rumen | place: USA...
TGGAATATCCCGTCGACGGCTTGCATTATGACTTGCTTGCACCAGAGCGGATTATCTATGCCGCGCCGTCTATGGGTAACACGCCGCAACCGTTCAGAATCAGCCGTATTACACGCCCGATCAACGGAATTGTGCATATCGAAGCACCGCACATCTCCGCTCAGATGCAGACGATCATGACGTATGGCTCATACACGGCAAGAAGCTTCACGGGCGTGACGTATGACTTTGCACAGGCGGCGCGTGACCTTGGACAGACCTTCCCGTTCTGGTTCTCATCGGACAAGACCTTCACGGAAACGCAAATCAGCTTTCCAGAGCCGACACCGTTCATGGATGTTCTGCTCGGTGCGGAAGGGTCTATTCTGGACACGTTCGGCGGCGAATATGAGTGGAATGGCAGAGAGGTCATTCTTCATGATTCTCGCGGCGTTGATTCTGGTCTTGAAATTCGGTACGGAGTCAATATGTCCGACCTCGAAGCGGAAACCGATGCAACCGAATTGGTGACAGCTTGCGTTCCGTTTTGGAAAGGCACGGTTAACGAGCAAGATGTGGTTGTTATGGGCGATATGTGTGAAGCCGATAACGCTGATGCATATGCCTATGTGCGGTGCGTTCCGCTCGATGTGACTGAGCAATTCGACTTGAAGCAGGACGAACAGCCGTCTGTGATTGATGTGACCGCAAAGGGAACGGCGTTTATCAATAGCACTAGCCGCAAGCTGTTGCAGACTTCGATTCGTGTCAGCTATGAACCGACCACAAGCGGCATCGGAGAGCGCAGAATCAATCTCTGCGATACTGTGCGTGTGGTCTATCCCGACTTGAACGTGTCGAGCATCAGCAAGGTCGTTGAGACTCGCTTCAACGTGCTTATCGAGCGATACGACGAATTGACGATTGGCACGATCCGAAACAACATTGTTGACACGATTGCCGGACTCATCAGCGGAGGGGCGACCTACTCTGGCGGCGGCTCTGGCTCTGGCGGCGGCGGTTCTTCTGTCGGCGCGGTTCTTTACAACATGGCTCAATCGCTGAACGAAGCGCAGAAAGCCCAAGCGCGGCAGAACATTGGTGCCGCCGCTCCGGGTGAAGGCGGCGGCAACGTCGGGGTGCTATCTGAAACGCATACCGCAAGCGGCGTTGTGACGCTGTTCCTGTCTGGCGGCAGCGGAACGCTGATTGCGTCTGATAACAGCGGAAACATTACTTTGATGGTGGGGTGAGATAAATGCCAAACTCACTTTTGAAACAATTGACGGTCGGCGGTTCGACCTTTGATGTGTGCGATCCTGTCGCAAGAGCGGCGGCAGGAGGCGGTGCAGGAATGTCGGCTGATGTGATTCAAGCATTATTGGACTGCTTTCAGAACGTCGCGTGGGCGAACGGAAATGGGCAGACCTATTATGATGCGCTTTATGACGCGCTCACATCCGAAGACCCGACTCCAAGCGCAGAACTGTCCTCGATTTCTGCCGTGTTCACGCAAGGGAACAACGTGGTTTATTCGGTTGACAGCTTGGACTACCTCAAGACGATGCTGACGGTGACGGCATTGTATAGTGACTCAAGCACCAGAACCGTCACAGGCTACACGCTGTCCGGCACGCTATCAGCAGGAACTAGCACGATCACGGTTTCCTACGGCGGCAAGACCACAACCTTCACGGTCACGGTCACAGCGGAAACGGGCTTGGTTTACTCCATGCACGACCACGTTTTCAGCGGCGCGAGCGGCTCGTATGTGGATACGGGCTATGCTCTGCTCGATGCCGACAAAGATTGGACGCTGTTCTTTGATGTGCAGACCACGGGGCAAAATACGTCGTGGATGCTGTTCGGATGTCAGCCTGCAACGAACCAAATTTATTTTGTCAATAACGGCAACGATGCGTCGAAATCGTATTTCCGTTGGATGGGTGACACCAGTAATAATCAGATCACTGCGTTTGTAACCGCAAGCTCCGGGCAATTCAAATTCCTGTGCAAGCATCAGCAAGGCACGAACAGCGTGGACTTCATCATCAAAAACGGCAGTGGCACGACGCTCTATAGCCAGACCATCACCGACACGTTCGCATCAGACGGTGACACGCATCTGACCATCGGCGGCAATGCCACGACGCGCACGTTCAAAGGTACTGTGACAGCACGAATCTATGAGCGGTACTTCACGCCGAGCGACTTCTAAGGCGGTGTGGAATGGCTATCTACAACATTTCCGGCGCGGCTCTGAGCGGATGCTATGACGTTGACGGAAACGCTCTAAATTCTGCTTACGACAAGAACGGCAACCAAATCTTTGGCGGCTCTGATACGCCGCTGACGCTCAAGGTCATGACGTACAATGTCGGGCAGTGGTATCTTGGGTCAGGTGTAATTGTTCCTGCAAGTCTGGATTCAGATTTCTACGATCTGCAATATGGCACATTCCAGAGAAACGACGTTGACATCTGCGGCATCGAAGAATATACCGCTCAATTCAGCGAGAAACCGCGTCAAGCGTCTGAGGTCATCGCACCGTTTTTCAACTATACGACGCTGAAGAACTATGATTCAAACCCGTATTATGGTCACGGCTTTGTAGCAAATTATGGGCTTTCCAATTTCGTCGATAATGCGTATTCAGTTGGAACGAACTATTACTACAAGGCAGATGTTACCGCCAACGGGAAAACGATTGCTCTGGTTGTGACGCATCTGTCAACAAACACGAACGAACGCGTTCAGCAAATTCCAGAACTACTGTCGTATCTGGATGGGCTGTATGCTCCGAATGGGGCGAACGGCGCGAAAGTGCCTGTGATCTGCTTCGGTGATTTCAACATGGATTTGCCGTCTTACCCGGCTGAGAAAGATTTGTACTATGCAAGCAATTTCGGCATGGTCAATCAAGCCGGATTTGACGGAAGTTCCGAGGTTGTGCCGAAGGACATTTCGACCTATGAAGGGCATTTCACGCGCTTCTATTCGACAATGGCAGCAACGGGACTCGGCTTGGACAACATTCTGTTTTCGCCCAACATTGAGTTCGTCTCGGCGTATGTAGACGAAGCAAAGAAGAACGTCGCAGATCAGAGCATCTTCATCAATCCGGTAGACGGCAAGGCGAAACCCGACCATATGCCGTTGATTGCGACCTTGAGAATCAATTAAAGAGGTGATTCTATGAAATCATTCGATGTTTCCCGCCTGCCTGCAACGATCACGCTCGGCTACGACGGGGAAAACAATTGGCGACCGAATCAGTTTAATTGCTCTTCGCTTTTGGAGAACCATCCGAACGGCACGATTTCGCTTTGGCTCTTGCCGCACGGCGAGACACAGGCGTTCCCTGTCGCGCTCGAACGCGATGGAGATTCTGTCGTATGGACTCCGCGTGCCGAAGAAATGCCTGCTGCAACTGGTGCGCTTCAGTTTGTCTGCACTGATGGCACAGATGTTGGTAAGAGCGCAGTGGTGCTGTTCCGTGTAGACGAGAGCATTCTTCCCGGCGCGGAGCATCCGGCAGATGTGCCGTCTTGGGCAACACAGACGGTTGCGAGAGCAGAAGCGGCGGCAAAACGTGCGGAAGAAGCGGCTGAGAGCATTGACATTGAGCATCTTGAACAGAGCATCAGTGCGGCGGTTGAAGCGTATCTGATTGAGCATCCCGTGCAAGCACCCGTCCAGAGCGTCAATAACAAGACTGGCGCGGTTGTTTTAAGCGCGTCCGATGTGGGTGCTATGCCCTCAAGCTATGTCGCGCCTGTGACGAGCGTAAACGGACAGACGGGTGATGTGGTGATCCCAACGGGCGGCAACGTGGATTCAGTCAACGGCAAAACGGGCGTGGTCAATCTTTCCGCTTCGGATGTTCACGCTCTGCCGGATTCAACTGTCATTCCTGTTGTGCCGCAGATGGCAACACAGGCAGATATGTCTGACTGGACAAGCGGTAAGACGGTTGATGCGGCGGTTTTAAAAGCGGATTTCCAAGGTGCGCTTCAAGCTCTTAAAACCTTTGGCGATGCTGTCGATTATCACACAAGCGAGATTAGCAACCTTCAAACCGGCAAAGCCGACAAGACTGAAGTCCCGGCAAAGACAAGTGACCTTACCAACGACAGCGGCTACCAGACCGCGCAGGACGTGCAGACGGCGATTGCCGCGATTCCCGACGAACTCCCGACCGTCACCGCCACCGACAACGGCAAATCTCTCGTCGTGGAAAACGGCGCATGGGGCAAGGGCTATCAAGCCGCGAGAACTCCCCGTGTTGCTATGGCATCCACCGACACCACGCCCACGCTCGACCCGAACAAGCTGTATGTGTTCCCCAAAATGGCAACGCTTACGCCGACATTTACTACGCCAACGGACAACACTATTGTCAACGAATATCACTTTGTCTTTGACAGCGGTGCGACTGCGACGGTGCTGACTCTCCCGGCAAGTATTCTTCAGCCGGATGGATTCACCGTCGAAGCAAACACGCACTACGAGATTTCCATCCTCGAAGGTGCTATGACGGCTCAAGGTTGGGCGGTGACGGTATGAGAAGACGGTTAATGCTTAGAAGCAGCGCGGGAGTTTCTCCCGTGCTGCCTGCGGAGTATCAACAGGTGGAATGGATTGGATATAGTAATTCTAACAACTTCCTTGCTTTGCCAATTAATTGGAGTGGTCAAAAAATAATTAAGGCAAGCATATCGAAGTTATCCACTGTTTCGAGAGCCTCTGTTTTCCCGTCTGCGTTTAATCCTTCAACTAGAGTTTTAGTCAGCAATCCGTGGGGCAGTATTGAGGCATCTGCATCACAATCAACAACTATTTCTCCTGTTGTTACCGCATATGATACTTTCGATTTTACCGTTTTTACAATATCTCTAAAAGCTGTTGGATCTAACAATCAAAAATTGCTTTTGGGATTTGGGTACGGTATGAATATGTTTTGTCCAATTTTGAGGTTCAAAGAACTTGAGATATACAGCCAAAGCGAAGATTTGCTTTTCAAAGCTGTTATGTGTTATCGAAAATCTGATGGTAAAATTGGAATTTACGATACCGTTTCAAATGAGTTTTATGAATCAAGCGGAACATGGGAGAAGGGGGCTAATGTCTAATGCGCTACGCAAAACTAATCAACAGCTACCCGTCCTACGCTCCGCGCCGGATGCGCATCGGCTCGGTCATCGTCTACAATCCAACAGACGCGCAGCTTCTTTCGGGGGGGTATCTTCCCGTCATCGAAACGCCCGCACCCGAAACGGACGAACAGCATTACGCCGAACCGCATTGGGCAATCGAGAACAACCAGATTGTGCAGAGTTGGACGGTTGCGGAAATCCCCATCACGGACGAAGAAGCCCTCACGCGCTACGCCAACTCCCTTACGGGAGAAGACGACCCAGACCTTATCAGCGCGGCTGAGACGCTGATCGAACAGAGAATCAAGGAGGAATCATAATGCATTACTTCATCATCGAAATCCAGAACCGCGCAGACGGCGTGGACAACGTGCAGGAGATTGTAAGCCGTCAGACGCTTGCGACGGGTCTGAGCTACTTCTACGACAGATGCTCCAAGATGGCGGCGACCACGCTTTATCCGACCGTCACGCTGATGCTCATCGACAGCAACGGCACGATCATCGAAAACAAGCATCTGACCACGGCGTATGAGCCGCCTGTTGAGGAGTAAGCTATGGAACTGGTTCAGAAGTTTCTGACGCGAAATCCGTGCTACAAAAACAACCTGAGCTGCATTGACGAACGCTATGCAACATTTCAGAAGCGCGGTGCGCTCGGTCTGATGCTCCATTCTATCGGCTGTCCACAACCGTCCGCAATGGTTCTCATCAACTCATGGAACAACGAGAACTACAACACGGCGGCGGTTCATGCGTTCATTGACGGACGCAGCGGCATCGTCTATCAGACGCTCCCGTGGAACTTCCGTGGATGGCACGGCGGCGGATCGTCCAACAACACGCATATTGGCGTTGAGATGTGTGAGCCGGATTGTATCAGATACACAAGCGGTTCAAACTTCACTTGTAGCAATCTTGAGGTTGCGCGGTCTGTTGCGAATCGCACTTACAAGAGCGCGGTCGAACTGTTTGCGCGGCTCTGCGTCCAGTTTGGTCTTGACCCTCTCGCGGACGGCGTAATTGTAAGCCATGCAGAAGGATACAAGCGCGGCATCGCCACGAACCACGGCGACCCGGAACACCTCTGGCGCGGCCTCGGCCTTCCGTACACGATGGACGGATTCCGAAAGGACGTTTACAACAAAATTCACGAGAAAGAAGGCGACGAAGATATGCCTCGTTTTGACACCGTCGAACAGCTCCCGAAATGGGCGCAGGAAGACATCCAGAAGCTAATTGACCTCGGCTATCTGAAGGGCAGAGATGGCGGCAAGCTGGATCTGACCGAAGATATGATCCGAACCATCATCATCTGCGGACGAATGCAGGGGGTGCTGTAAATGGACATCTCTGAACTCGGCTTCGTGCCTGTGGCGGCGATTACGATTCTTGCGTTCCTCGTCGGTCTGACTTGGAAACGCGCTGACCGTCTGAATGACAAATGGATTCCCATCGTCTGCGGTTTCGTCGGTCTGGTCCTCGGCGTGGTTGGCAGAACCGTGATTGACGGATTCCCTGCGACCGATCCGATCACGGCGGCGGCAATCGGCGTTGTGTCCGGCTTGGCGGCGACGGGAGCGCATCAGATTTATAAACAGCTTGCCAAAGACGACGAAGGGGGTTAAACTATGATCGAGCAGGATGATATCGCAAGGCTCGACGAGCGATACGTCAAGAAAGATGACTGCGTTGATATGCGCACCGAAACGGACAAGCGCATTGACTCCATCCACGAGGATATCGCCGTCGTGAAACAGAAGCTCGGTACGCTGATCGGGATTCTGACAACGATTGCCGTCCCGGTGGTGGCGATTGCGGTCAAATACCTTTTTGGAGTGTAAAGGATGCCAGATTGCAAGACGTGTAAAGAAAACAAGGTTGCCGACGTTCCGTTCATCGTCCATGAGACCGAAATGGCGCGAGCGGAAAGAGGGCAGAAGCGGTGGTTCATCATCGCGCTTGTCCTCACCATCTTCCTGTTCGTGAGCAACGGGTGGTGGGTATGGCGCGAGTCTCAGTTTACGACAGAGACGCAGGAAGTCTCGCAGGAAGTTGATACGGGCGACGGTGATGCAATCGTTACCGGGATTGGAGACATTTATGGCGAAGGTTCGGCAGACGGTGAAGATTACGACGTGAACCCGTAAAACGGGCGGCAATTCCGGGTATCGGAAATGCAACGTCTGCCACGGGACGGGGCGCGTCAAATCCAAGAAGAAATGACATACACCAATACGCAAATCTCAGCTTTAATAGATGATCTCATTCACAACAAGCGAGACCGGGCGATTCTAAAGCGGCGGTTCATTGACGGCGTGTGCTATGAGCCGCTTGCGGAAGAATTTGAAATGTCCGTCAGCCAGATACGGAGGATCGTCAACAAGGGAACGGAAAAGCTGAGTAAGCACCTATAAAGAGCCGGGAGCAATCCCGGTTCTTTTTGCTTTGTTGTTTATATATACAAAGTACATAAAAACGGAAGCGAATCTTTGTTAATGTTTCATCTTTACAAATGTTAAGCTAAAGCGTATAATGATACACGTAAGGTAAAGATAACAACCACCCACCACAAGGAGGAAAACAAAATGACGAAATGCAGATTTACCGACAAACAACTTTGGGATTTCGTGAACCGGGTTGACTCTCACGAGCGCGTTCAGATCGCGGCGGACTTCCTGACCAACCTCGAAGGGCTTTCCGTTGAGCTGTATGACGATCTCATGCAAACCCTCGCATACATCTCCCGTGAACTGTACCACGAGGAGCGCGAGTATTCAGCCGCTTGCCCGTGGAATGCGCCGGGGATGAGCGCAAGAGACTTTATCCGATAAACCAAACAAAGCTGACCTAACGGCTATACGGGGAGGAGGGAAACGATATGGAGCTCAAGAAGAATCAGTTTGTAGTCTTCACGGACGGTCACAAGGAAGGTTACCTCGAAGCTAGATGGAGTGAACGCAATCAAGCGTTCTACTCGTTCGACGAGAACGGCGAGAAAATCTTCTCCACAACGATTATTGAGAAGGCGGTACGCAAGACCGGGTTCAAGCCGAGCGCGAAGAACTGCACCGTTGAGATTCATCCTTACGGCGAGACCGAGAAGGCATATGCAATTCACGACGGCGGCAACGGCAAAGTCGGCAAGGGCTTTAAGTCCTACACGAAGCACATTGCAAAGTCGATTTGCTACGTCGACGAGAACGGCAACATCTTCGCCCCGGCGTGGGCGATGTAAGAAAGGAGGAACAAATGTTCTACTACGGTATGCGGCTCCGGGGCTTTAGCCCCGGATGTCAGCCGAAGGGCGTTGTCGAGCGGCTAGACGATCCATTCTTTAAGTATTACGACATTCTGGCGTACAGCCGGAAGCTGACGGAAGACGAGCTTCAAGACTATGAGCTAGACTTCATCGGAACGCAAAGCCCTTACGATATTTGAACACAAAACGAACAGAAAGAGAGCGGTTCACGAACCGCGTTTGTATAACGGCGTATTGCGTCAGCTTCGGGAAAAGTAAGGGAGCGGAAATCCGCTCCCTTTTTCGTTATGATTTTTCGTTAGCAAAACGAGACGTTTTTGCTAACTGGAAGCGTTTTATTTTAACGGGAATCCGTTATTAAAAACGGCATTGAAACGCTTGATAATACAAAGAAAATCCTGCATCCGTTGAAAATACAGGATTTTTTGATATACGCCGGAATTTTACTCTGACTAAAAGTTAAATGTTCAATTTACCGTTGAATTTACAGTGTTTTTGATACCTCATTAGCATTCTGGTTAGCGTTTTGGTTTTCGGAGAAGAACGCTCCCATCTTCGCGCTTGCGGTCTCAAGCTGTTTCCGGCTTATTTGCTCATATATTTTATGAACGGTTGCGGCATCATCCCATCCCCCGATTTCCATGACTTCGCGCTCCGTCATCCGAACATCCGCAGAGAACGCGAGCGAAGCAAACGAGCGGCGCAGACCGTGAACGCCTACGAGCGGCAGACCGTTTTTCTCGCAGACCCGGTTGATCTGCTTCAGCAACCCAGACGGATTGTGAACGCAAACGTTCCCGGCTCGCTTTTCCTGAGGTACGGCTTTTAACGCCGCGAGCAATTCGGGAATCATAATTGGCACGTCACGCCGGGATGCTTTAGTCTTTGTAACCTGCCGGACGACCGTTTTGTTATTTTCGTCTTTGACCATCGTCGCCCGGACTTTGATCAGCTTGTTTTTAAGATCGACATTCTCCCACGTCAAAGCGAGGATTTCAGCACGGCGAAGGGAATGCAGACCGAGCAGGGCGGCGATTTCGCAAGGCTCGCCGCGCAGGGCTTTGACGAACACTTTGATTTCATCCGAGTTCAGGTACGGCTTGTCGTGGCGAACGACCTGCGGCAGCTTGACTTTTGGCTTCTGAATGCCGTTCTCGCTCATGACCGCCGACACGATATGCCATGTCGTTTTCAATGTTTTCGGGCTATAATGCGCGGCTTCGAGGTCTATTAATTCCTGCCAGTTTCTAATCTTTGCGAGGGGCTTGTCCTTTACGGAAAGAAAATTGTGATCAGCGACCCATTTATAATTACGGATCGTCGCCGGGCTGAGTACGTTTTTCCGGGCGGCAGTGTATTTCTCTATCGCTTGCGGCAAAGTGATGTTAGAGCGCGTTATATGCCGTTTTCCTGCCTTGTATTCGCTTTTGATCAACTGCGCTTGGTAAATACACTCTGTTTTGGTCGGTGCGCTTACAGGCACGCTAACGCCGTTTAATCGCATCTGAATAAACCACGTTCCCGATTTGAGCTTGCGCGGCTGCGGAACTTTCACGCCGTCACCACCTTGCGACAAAATTTTCCCTCGGTCTGTGTTACCTTAAATCTGACGAACGTCAGCGAAAGGAGAAAAATCATGTCAGAACTTGAAGAACTAAAAAAGATCATTGTTGAGCATCCCGAAATCGCTGAAACTCTGCTAACTCTCGCGCTTTCGCTGTCAGGTAGCGCAGGGAGTCAGGGTCAAGCGTCCGGGCAATAGACATCAACTCAATCTGCACCTCACTCAAGCCGTCGCCTTCCGGGGCGGCGGTTTCTTTTTGCGGCTCTTTGATCTCGAAGTCAATAATCCGTTCTTCCGTCAGGGTAGACGCAGACACGCCGAGGTATTGCGCGATCTCTGCGAGCTTTGACAGCCGGGGGTCGTTCCTGCCCTGCTTCCATTGCGTGAAGGTCGCCGCAGAAATCCCCACGTCCTTATAAAATTTGTACTTGCCTATACCCCGGACAGCTAAAATTTGGTCGATGTTGTCGGTGAGCACGCTCATATTTGTACCTCCTTTACAAAAGCTAATACCTATATTTGTTTATGTTTAACAAAATTCAAAAAACCTATTTACAAATGTTAAGACTAGGCTTATAATAGCGTATGTAATGATAAACGGCAACAAAACCCCGGACTCCCCGGTTGGTGAGTCTTTGCAAATGTTAAGTTACATCGACTTGATTGTAAATGTTTTGTTATCATTTGTCAAGATATTCTTTATGAAAGGCGGTGATATGTTGAGCATTAAGGTCGAGCGCGTTAAAGCCGGGAAGGGCGTTAACGAGGTCTGCGCCGAAATCGGCGTGAGCCGGGTGACGTTCTGGTCATGGGAGAACGGCAAATGGAAACCGAGCGAAGAGCGGCTTCATGCGCTTGCAAAGTGTTTCGGATGCTCGGTTGAAGATCTGCTCGCCCCGGCGAAGTAGTCAGCACCGCTCTGGCGTTCTGCCGTGCGCCGTTTCTTTAGACTTTGCGTAACACGGCATTTCATCTCCTGCCTCATTAATTGTGGTTTTCACCTTTCCTGTTTTCTTTTTCATTCTTTTTTCCTTTCTTGATTTGGTTGCCACAGGAACGGCGCACCGCAGAGCGTCAGGGCA
>Ga0326512_10003784_pt1 | contig 11041 bp, 13 predicted proteins | sample 1_2617_0518_D_FD_203652 | JGI IMG/M metagenome (GOLD analysis project Ga0326512, IMG submission 203652) | Bovine rumen microbial communities from UC Davis, California, United States - 1_2617_0518 | ecosystem: Host-associated > Mammals > Digestive system > Stomach > Rumen | place: USA...
TTACTATAGTTTTCGTATTTAACTTCAGAGTTCATAAAGAAACAATGGGCTATAAGCTGGCCTCTACTGCTAGAAGGCATTTTATAGCCTTGTCTTCTAAGATAAGAGTGGCAAATCCTTCTCATTGGCTTGTTAAGGGCCTGAATGAAAGGAATGAATGTCTTGTTCTGTCTTTCCAGTTCATCCTTGATGTCTTGGAGGGCTAATTCTTTTGCTGTCATAAGATATAATTTAAAGAGTTAAACAATAAGATTCATTGATGTAGGATTAGAAAAAATAAGGGCAGGAGAGGTAAGAGTATATAACCCTTCCTTCCTGCCCCAAATCTAACCCTTTAAATAACAATGATTGTGGGAATCAGGAGAATCGAACTCCTGTATAAGACCTACACAGCCCCTTCAGCTCAAGAAAACTTTTAAAGAGGCAGGACTGCTGAATTCCGTCATCACTATTTTTTATACTTTTCTTGATTCAGTGTCTTATGCCACCGAGGATTCCCATTGAAAACCAGTCTACTTTCACAAGCAAACTGGTCAGAGTTCTTTTTTATGAAAAAAGACGTAAAGTCCACTAATAATAGTGGGTGGTCTCAATGGGAATTGAACCCATATCTACTCTTTAGCCTGCCACTCTATGTTACCATAGCCAAGATGCTTAAATACGCCTGTTTCCATAAAGGCTGGTGTAAGTAAGATGTTACTCTCGTTGAGACATCTTGTTGTGGTCTGGACTGTCTCTTTACCTTATTGAAATTCTTGCAAGATAATCAGATGTCTGAATTGCGCAAGCTGCTTGCAAATAGTGCTCAAATTTCGAGACTACCAAACTAATGGTATTGAGCTTCTACATCTGATTAAATTTCAACTTAGGTATCTCCCGTTCAGCCTCTACACGGTTATAAGGAATAAATTAAAAATTGACTATGTTGCACCATCGTCTTTTTACATACTTTTGGATATTCTGTATGCTTTTCAATTTATAAATGAGTTGGTGGTGTTTGAACCCACTCTCGCCTGATGCTCATATTTATACTAAGTGTCTCAACTTAGTGGCTGTCTACCATATAAGAATACAACTCATTTTTAATACTAACTAAAATTTTGCGCAAATACCATATTTAGTTTCCTTCTATTTGTTATCTCATATATGATAAATTTTAGTAGTATTATTCTTATTTTCGCTCGGCATAGTCCTCCAACATTATTGGTTAGTTGGCCTTACGTAAGCTTATCTATGCGTGTAGGGAATCAAACCCATCGCCGTTTATAGCATCCACTTACTTCTCTTGCCGAAGAGGATTTCCACCGAATTTAGGAGATTCTACATAGGGATTTCTCGCCTATGCACTTCTTGTTTTGGAGAGAGTTATTCTATCCATTGAACTATGAGACCTTCAAATGTCCCACCGCTGTGGGACTATACACCATACTTAAAGAAAACAATTCAGAAATGAAATTACAAATTAAACCTTCTATAATGAACTCTCATGCAAAATGAATTATGTATGGTGTAGTAAGAGTGCTTCGCAGCACATGAGGTATTATTGTTTATTTAAATCATAGCTATTACAGAGTCTAATAGAGCTAACCATTGTTCCACAGTATTCTTTAACAGGACATCCTTTGCAATCAGGGTATTTGTCTAAGTATTTCATAATGTTTGCTATGTTAGATTTATAAATTATTTAAAAAAGTAAGATAGGAAGTATTCCTTCTCACTTTTTAGAATCTAATACTTAAGCATACAGAAGACTATAATTAAAAGTATGACAAAACTAAATATTCTTATAGATAAATGATTTTGCTGTAATGTCTTCCATAAATAATGCTCAAGCCAGCAGACTAATTGCAATATACTTAATTATGCCAAATATTTGCTGTTATGTCTGCCATATAGAGGAAACAGAAGTCTTTTTAAGTCTCTTATGTTAAAAAACTAATCTTGCTTTGAAAATCAGTTTGCTGTAATGACTTCCATAAGTGAGCAAAATGAAGAGAAATACAGACCATTCAAGGCCTGCTAAAGAGACTTCTTCCGCCCACTTCCTATAGAGTTACTTTCCTACACACTTGGCATACTCTTGGAGCAGTGTGTGCAGGAAAGCTTTAGCATCAAATCCTGCCTGAAGAAACTTCAGAAGCATAGGATTATATCCACTGAGGAATATATTCCCACTATCATCCATTTCAGGACAAGTAGTATGCCTGCTATTCAGGTTCCACCAGACTATCTTAGTAGTATAGCCTTTCTCCTTAAAGAGCTGCATAGTTCTGTCTTTGGACATTGATGAACCACAGTCAAACTCCATATCAGAGAGTACTACAAGATATTCAGGCATATCTCCATCTAAATGAGAGAGTAACTGCATCACTGCACCAAAGTCTGTGTTAGAACAGTCTCCAGTATGCATAGAAGCAATTTCTCTTTCATACTCAGACTCATTATTGTATTCAGGCATCCAATACCTGTTTATATCTTTGGATAAGTCACCCAGAGTAATAAGCTGAGGTCTTGATGAGAAAGAAACAACCTGATTAGGTGCATAGGTGCTACACTTAGCAAGATAATGTCCAATAGCCATAGCTTTACCATAACTATCATTCATATCCTGCATACTGCCTGATGAATCTACAACAGGAATCCAAGAGCCTGATATCTTCTCTATCTTAGAAAAGAATAAATCAGCATCAATCTTCTTTCTGTTCTTGTAAATGTCATAGACAGTAGTAGCAGCAACCTTTAAATCTTTCTTACCAGCCCTGACATCTTCAAGATACTTTGCATATCTTTCCTTTGTCTCAGACTTAGTAGCGAAAGCTTTGGCATACTTAATCATAGCAAGAGAAGGAATATGCTCAAACTCTAACTCATCGTAAGAATGAGAAGAAAGTTTGTTCTCAGTAGTATTGCACTTGATGAAGTGACCATACTGCTGTTTGTTCATACCCCAATACTTAGCTATCTTTCTTGCAAGAAGAAGATTCTTAGAAGAGTATCTTGGCATCCACTTCTTTACTAATTCATTGCCCTTATCTATCTCAGCCTTGAGATAATCAAGCATAGAATAGTAATCAAATGATTCCCACTCCATAAAGAGTAAATCATCTGCTCTTCCTGCTAACATAGCATCATCCATAGAGACTTTGGCATCAGACATCAGCCTTCTGCCCAAATCCCTTCTTCCAAGTCCATACCTTGGGTCTCTAATAAACATAGCAAAGAGCTTGTCTATAGGAGAATACTCAAGATGTGGAGTCTCTTCTAAGTGTTTGCTATAATACTCTGTAAGAAACAGAATGTTAAGCATAACATCGGAAGATACTTTCTTATATGACAAGTCACCATTCTCAGTGAGCTTGACATTATCAAAGAGCTGTTGTATGTTCATCTTACTTTAGAAGTTCAAAAGGGTAATAATCAGTTAACCAATTGTATGTTTTCTTATTACACACAAGCCTATCCCTATAGTTGTAGATTATATTAAAAATACACTGATAGGGCTTATTAGAGTCACAATGTATATAAGCAACTTTCTTTCGATAAGTAATTTTAATACCGTGAGAAGTAAAATATCTCAAATCCCTTTTAAGTCCTGAGATTTCCCAGGACTTAAGGTCTGTAAGTTTAACTGTATATAACATCTATTATTTCTCGATTAAAAATGTATTTATTACAATCAATCTTATGCCAGGTATTAGTATCCATAACATAGTCTAATCTTTCAAGTTCTTCAATAGGTGTATACTTACCATCAGTCTTAAACTCTGTTTTATCAAAATAAATATGACGAAGGTAATCACACATAGTAGTTTGTAATTCAAGATTGTCTTTCAGCTCTTGAATATCTACAGACCAGTTCTTAAGTAAATATTTCTCACAATCTTCAGCAGACCCATTAAATAAGAGTTCATCTTCATTATAGGTCATATAATCAGTGTCTTTGTATCTTAGAAGCATAATATGTTATTTAAAAGAGTTATTAAAAATGAGTGGACTTAGTTCCTCACCACTCTGTACCCCACTTCCTTGAGGCTTTGCTTACCCTACTTTCACCGTAAGCTCATCTTGGTTATTTTATTATGCCCGCATTTTTGCAAGCATCTTATCATACAGCGGATAACTTGAACAAAAAGGAGTATTAGTCCACACTCCATTCATCCAATATTTTGAAGTTCCAAGCTCTTCATGATGTACACTTACTTCAATTTTGAAAAGTGTTACATTAATATGAATCCAATCACCTTCAGCAGGAATGAAATCTGTTTCCTGTGCAGCTTTTTGAATCCAATATTCTTCATTGTCGAGTTCTTCCTTTAGCTTCTGAACATTAATTAAGTTCTCAGCTATTTTTATTATTTTTTCTTCCATTGTTATAAGGTATTAAAGGGTTATTAAAAAAGAAAACTATCTCTCAGTTACTACATCTGCATAGAGAATTTTAAATGTGGTTACTTCTTATTTAGCAGACTCCACTTATCATATTGAGATAGTTATAGTTCCCACAGTGACTACAATGTCACATTACTTCACAGTAAAGAGAATCTTATTTGATATAATCTCAGACCTTGCTGTGGGATATCATAATTGTAATGTTTTAGCTAATTGTTAGAGAATATTGCAATTCTTTTAGGAAATACCTGTAAAAAAAGTAGCTAAGAAACCTAAAAGTAAGGTTAAAGCTAATTTTTAAGGAGTAGTAAGAAGTGCAATAGTTTAATTTGATAAAGTATAAAATTGCGTGTGGGAAAGCTTAATAAAGCCTTTGAGGGAGTGATTTTCAGCTAATCCCACACGCGTAACTACTTATGGCACAGATAGTTACAAGATACTCATCATAAAGGTTCGTGCTAAATATGGAGTGTTAAATTTTAACACTTGAAATGTTAAATACACTCCATAATTAACACTCTGAACTCTACCAGTCAAGCTCAACGTCTTCCCAAGAGCCAGTGCCCTTCTTGCACAGAGAATAACTCTCAATCTGGCGGCCAGCTTCAGCCCTTCTTGCAGCTACATCAGCATCTACGTTGAGCTCACATACCTGAAGCTCATCCTTCATAGAGTTAATCTCAGAGCCAGTCAACTCACCAAGGTTAGATGAGAAGCTGACAAAGCAGAGAGCACCAGATGTTGGGTTCTGGAAAGCAAGGCACTTGTACTCTTCATTAGTTTCAGAGTTCTTCATATTGGCAATCTTCATCTTGCCGTGAGCCTTGAAGAAATCCTTGAGTGACCAGCTGTTCTTAATACCATTGTTGTTAGCCATAGTTAATTCAGGCCCCTAATTGTCCTGTATGGGCTGCAATACTATTATTAAATTCTCTGGGACAGCCAACCCCTTTGAATTTTCCCCAATAGTTATTTTTTCAGGAGATATAACTATCAGGAAATATTTCTATCTCTCCAATGTATAGGGGTGGTGATGTGTCCCTTGATTCTTAACAAAGAACTGAAATAGCTAGGTCTTACACATTATTATATTATATAAACTATATATTAATAAGGTGTAATTCAAAAAGCTAATGTGATGTACCCCTTGCATATTCTTATTTAGTATCAGAGAATAGAGGAAGAGGAAGTATCTGCTTAAAAGTAAAAAAGATAGGAAGCCAGGCCTACAGATGTATAGCCCAGCTTCAAACCTTTTAGTCTTCATCTTCATCCCAGCTTATCTCCTGTTGCTCTTTCTGTATCACTATAGCTGTCATAGCCAACATAAATGCAAAGAGTGCTTCAACAAGCTCTATAGTTCCCTGCTTTTGGAGGAACCACATAAAGAGAGCTAGCCCAATAATCAGGGCTGCTTCAAATCCAATCAGTACTAACTTAACACTTTTCATATTAAATACTATTAAAGAATAAATATCCAGAGTAAATAGAGACTGCTGTCATAGCTAACACTATGCAGAAGTAAACATTAGAGTTATAAAAGTCTTCCATATTAAGAGTATTGTTTAATTATCCAACCAGAATTCCCATAAGCTAGCTTATAAGTAGCAGCTTGCTTGTAAGTGGGGAACCTTCTCATCAGATTCCCCATAGAGTCATACACTTTATACATAAGCGCAGTATTCATTCCATTGTCTAACTGAAAGGCAAATAAAGCTTCTACCTTCTCTCTTCAGCTCTTCTCTGATATCCTTGTCAGCTTGGAGCTTAGCTTCTACAGACTTTCTCATATTGTTTAGTTTTTAAAGGTTAGTAAAAATTTGGAGAAGGGACGTACAATAGTGACCATCCTATTTCCCTGCTAATGCTATCACTAACTTTTACATTAGAGGCTATTCCTACTCTTGGTACCAAGAGCTTATCAGGACCTGTTGTTTTATTCTGGGAGTGTCATACCTTCTCCAAGTTATAGGAATGGTAGTGTGTATCTTGATTCTTTCTATAGAAATCTAATTCAAAGCTAATTCAGCTTTCAGCTTCCAAAGATATTAGCTCTATAGGCTTCTTGGCTTCAAAAAGAAAAGGAGAGCAGGTTTCCCCACTCTCCATATTTCTTACCAGCCAGTGATTTCCACGTCTTCCCAAGTGCTCTCACCCTGCTCACAGAGCCTATAGGTTTCTTCCTGCTGGCCTGCAGCCTTGCGCTTTGCAGCCTTTTCAGGGTCAACCACAAGCTGCACAACCTGCAAATCATTCTTCATTGAATTGATTTCAGCATTTGTGAGTTCACCCAGGTTCTTGCTGAAGCCAACAAACTTCTCACCAATCTGAAGCATGCAGAAGGCTTCGTGGGTTTCTCCATTCTCGCAGGGAACTCTCTTGATTCTCTTGCCATTGCTCATGAAGAACTCTTTGAAACTCCAAGAACTGATGATGTTACTATTATTTTTCTGTGCCATAGTTGTGAACTTCTCTCAAAGCTGCGGGCTTAATTAATATTCTATCTCTGGAAATGCCTTTCTCCTTCAATAGGGTGGGGGTATATCCCCCAATCCAAGCTAAGGAGGGGGTGGTGTGTTACTTATATCTCCTCTTTATACATACAGTAGATTTTTTCAAAAAACTATATCTCCTCTTTACACATATCTAACTTTTTTGAAAAATACAGATTATCTCCTCTTTACACCTCTTCTTCACTCCACTTAGAGCAATTCTTAGCTATAAAACTATCCAATCATTTTGTATTACTTTTGTGTAATAAACAGTAGAAGTATGGGAAATATAAAGTTGCACAACATGGAAGTAATGGAACAAGCTAAGTATAGGGCAAGACAAATGGATACCTGGCCTTCTCCATTAGAAGAAAAGATGAAAGAGTTCTTGGATAAGTATAATGTAGGATATGAGTTTCAAAAGATATTCTACATATATGCTGATGATGGATGGATAATCAGGTATTATATAGCCGATTTCTATATACCAGAGAAAGAGATTATCATAGAAGTTGATGGTAAGTTCCATGATGAGCATAAGCTTCATGACAAGAATAGAACCAAGGATATTCAAGAGCAATATCCTTCTGTGGAAGTATTAAGATATAGGTGGAAAGATCTGTCTGATATGGATAAAATGGATGAGCTTTTATATAAAGTTAATGCTATCTGATTGATGTAAGGCATTAAATCATAGTGTTTTATATAGAATAATCGGCATTATTTTGTAAATAATTATTTTATTTCGTACCTTTGCATCCAAGAAGTTTAACTAAAACTTATGACGATGAAAGGGTTAAAGGAATATGTTGAAAAACATGGAAGACATTTTACTGAGGAACTGGCTTCTGATGTGACAGATAGAAGATGGAATCCTTCAAAGATAAAGAAGGATGCCCAGAAACATGTGTATTATAATGTGACTGGTTCTACTCTAGGAGATATGATTTATCTTATGACTGTTGGAGAAGAAAATATATCTTATAATAAGAAGGTAAAGACAATGCTTTCATGGGTAGGAGACTATAGCAAGACTGATAGTCCATTCCTTATGTGGCTTACAATAATGACAGTTAAAAACAAGTCTTTTGATTTTACACCTTATATATAATTAGAAGGAGGCTTCTCAGTCTCCTTCTATTTCTCTGAACACAAAATTAAAAAACTTGAAACTTAAATTATTAACCATGAAAAAACAAAAAAAAAATTACTATATAAAAATACCATTATTTGCCTAAATAGTCCAGTATACCTTCTATGTGGGTTCTTACTACATTATGCACACCTTCTTCAGATGTAAGATACTTCAAGTCATCCTTATTATCATAGAAGAAGTTTTCTGTCAATACTGCAGGACACTTAGACTTTAAGATAATGTAGAAGTCTGCTTCCTTATCAATATCCCCGTCTGTCCAGTCTTCCCTGATCTTCTTACCTGGGAAATTTGTTTTAGCTCTCTTATACAGGCAAGTAGCCAGAGCATCAGCCTTTGTCTTGCCTCTAGTAGTATATGCTTCCCATCCCTGTCCTGACATCCAGGAAGTACCATTTCCTACTGCATTGGAGTGAATGGAAATCAGAAGAACTTTATCAGTACCCAGCTTATTGCACACAGTATTGATTCTTCTTACTCTCTCAGAAAGAGATGCATCTGTGTCTTCGGGTACTACAAGTTCTGCATCAATATTATAGGATTTCAACTTGGTAACAAGTTCTCTGGCTATGACCCTGTTATACTTCCATTCTCTGAATCTTCCGTTATTTGTAAACTTAGAGTCTATGTTTAGTCCAGACCCTGACAGTAATGGAGAGAACTTTCCATTCTGCTCAGTATTACTGCCATGTCCATTGTCAATCAGTATTTTCATAGCTTATTCCTTTTCAGTAGTTAGCTTGGCACCGAGGAACTGAATCATCTGATTCCTCAGGGTATCTACCTGCTGTCTCAGAAATTCATTCTCTTTCTGGAGTTCATTAATCTTGGATTCCATTGTTCTCTTTTGGGCATCCAAGGCCTCCTCCATCATCCTCTTATATGTATCAAATGACTTGCTCATGTTATCTATTTGCTGAGAGTCTACCTCAGTATTGTATTTTCTTCTTGTCAGGAAGAAGGTTACTGCGCTGGATATTGCTGTGCAGAGCACTCCAACTAATGCCATTACAATCTCTGATGTCATAATTACCTAACTTTTATCTTGTCCTTTATGTTCTATATAATATACTAAGTAGATAGCCCATGACAACAAGCTGAGTATAACCAAGTCTGCTGCAACATCCTCAGTTATCTCTTCCTTCCTGAACCAGTATTGGAGCTGTATCCAGGCTACTACCACTCCCAGAGCGTATGTAAGTACCAGTATCATGCTCATACTATCACTTTTTTCTATTGCAAAAGTAGCTGATTATAGGATTGGATTCAATGTTCTAAGTGAAATCCTAATGAGTTTCTTATAACTTACTAAGAACATATCTAATCGTTTTGAGAATTCTCACAGAATTTACCTATATTTGCGGAAAATTAATCAGGATATGAAGAAAGTCTCTTATATAGACAGTAATTTATTCTCCCCTAGAGATGCATGGGATGCATTAACTATGGCTGAGAAGTCTGAAATGATGAAGGTAGCTGTTCAGAATGGTATCACTAATCTGGAGGATATCAGGAGAGAGTATAATGAATTTGCTGGTGGGGGATACATGGATAAAGCTAAGGCTTTAATCAAGAAGAATGAAGGATGGATGGCAAAACCTTACAAAGATGCTCCTGAAGGAAAATCATGGAGAAGTGTTGGATATGGCTTTAATGATTCAGGATTCTATGACAAGTATCCCGAAGGAATATCCAGGCATTATGAGAATGGTATTACTAAAGCTCAGGCAGAACAAGAGCTTAGCTATATCCTGAATAAAGCAGATAAACATCTTAGAAGTATCTATGGTAAACAATGGGATAGCTTTAATGATAATCAGAAAGCTGCTATTATGGATACCTATTATCAGAGACCTGCTTCAGTAGGAAGAAAAAGTGCTTTCTATAATGCAGTTAAATCTGGTAAAGATGCTTCAAAGTATCTTGGTGTAAAAGGTTTTGCTGACAGAAATAAAAAGAGACAGAGTGTATTTGGAGGTGGAGCTGTACCTATGATAGCAGATAACATAGATACATCATTACCTCAAGAGGTAACTCTTCAGCCTATAGTTGAGAATATACCTGAATTCATCCCACTAAATCCCCATGCATTTAATACAACTCTTCCTACATATCAAAGACCAGAATTAACCTTTGAGGAACCTGTTGTACAGGAGACCGCGATATCTCCATACAGTCCTGAAGAAATAGAAAGGCAGGAGAGGGCAGAGGGACTTGCTAATTTGGGAAGATTCCTTAACTATACTAATTCTGAAGGAACTGGTAACTCACTTTTAGATACTATAGGAATACTCACAAGTACTCCTGCTGTTAGTACTGCAGTAAGGAACAATTATGTTCCTGCTACTACAACTCCCTATAATAGAGGAAATAATATGAGAAGGGCTTTTGAATCAGCAGTTGCTTTTAATAGGATGATGGATGCTACAAGCCTTCAGAATAATCCTTTGCCTGAATATCAATTTCCTATAAGTTATGCTGATGGGGGTAAGATTCATATTAAGCCCAGTCATAGAGGAAGGCTTACAGAGTTAAAGAAAAGAACAGGTAAGTCTGAGGCTGAGTTATATAAGACAGGAGGTCCTGCTGTTAGGAAGATGATTACATTTGCTAGGAATGCTAGGAAATGGAAGCATGGATTTGGAGGTAACCTTTATGATGGTACTACAGAAGACAGTCAGAAGATGACAAGACCTAATATTTTCCAAAGGCCTGATGGGAGTTATTTCTACAGTACTGATGGCATAGAGACAGATGTTACTCCTATAAATGTATTAGGAGATAATCCAGCTCTATGGACTTATACAGATTCTTCAGGTAAAATATATAGACCTGCACAAGCTTTATCTAATAACTATACACTAACTGAAGCAGAAGATGCTAATCCTCTTGAAAGAGCAGTAAATAATTATTTCAGAGAATTAGATTGGAGGGCTAAAAATGACCCGTCAAGTATTGCATTGCAGGGTAAATATACAATGCCTCTTGTCTTATCTCCATTATTAGG
>Ga0326512_10003786_pt1 | contig 11037 bp, 7 predicted proteins | sample 1_2617_0518_D_FD_203652 | JGI IMG/M metagenome (GOLD analysis project Ga0326512, IMG submission 203652) | Bovine rumen microbial communities from UC Davis, California, United States - 1_2617_0518 | ecosystem: Host-associated > Mammals > Digestive system > Stomach > Rumen | place: USA: California...
CCAGCGATGCGGCGTACGTCACGGCCTCGTCAGAGAAGTTCGCGAGCGTCACCGTACGCGCGCCGTCTAACGTGCGCTCGAAGGCCATGATGTTATTGTCATCCGCCAACAGCTCGCGCCAATCGCCAGCCACCAACTCCGGACGCGACATACGCAGGTCGGCCAGCCTGCGGTACCAACATAATGGCGACTCCGTATCCGCCTCCTGCGCCGCTACGTTGCAGGTGGCGTAGTCGTCATGCACCGGTAGCCACGGCGTTGCCGTCGAAAAGCCCGCGTTATCGCCATCATTCCACTGCATGGGCGTACGAGCGTTGTCGCGGCTAAAGCGCACGCATCCTACCAGCGCCTCCGCGTCTGACAACCCCTCGCCCATCGCGAAGTCGTACTGCGAACGCGTCTGCACGTCGTCGAACTCGTCAATGGACGTCCAGTCCGCATTGCCGAAGCCCAACTCCTCGCCCTGATACAAAAAAGGCGTCCCGCGCGTGGTAAGCAGCACGGCACCGAGCACTTTGGCCTTGTCCGCCAGCGGACCATCGCATTGGAAGAAGTTGACCGTAGAGCGCGGTTGGTCGTGATTCTCGAAGAAGGCCGGGTACCAGCCATTGGCCGCCGTCGCTCGCTGACTCGCCGCCAACGCACGCTTGAGGTCGGCGAGCTTCCACGTCGTCGTACGGCACCAGATCTCCGCCTCGCCCATGGGCACATGCGTGTGGCTGAACTCAAACAGCATGTCAAACACGCCGTCATCGCCGACCCACCGGTCAAGCTCGTCCGCCGCCACGCCGTTTGCCTCGCCCACCATAAAGATGTCCCGACCGTCGCGCACCGCCGCCTTGAACTCGTGCAAGAAGTCCAAGATGCCCGGCTGGTTGGCGGTTGCGTTGTGCACGGAATGCAACCCGTCCTCGCCATCCGCAGGACCGTCCGCAAACACCGGCGGCTTCTTGATGTACGTAATGGCATCGATGCGGAATCCGCCCACGCCCTTGTCCGCCCAATAGTTGGCGATCTCGTACAAGGCCTTGCGCACCTCGGGGCACTCCCAGTTGAGGTCGGGCTGCTGTTTGGCAAAGGTGTGCAGATAGTACTGGCCGCGCTCCTCGCACCACTCCCACGCGCTGCCGCCAAAGATCGAGCGCCAGTTGGTGGGCGCCGACCCATCCGGCCGCGCGTCGCGCCACACGTACCAGTCCGCGTATTCGTTGTCGCGCGACTTGCACGACGCCTCGAACCACGCGCATCGATCGGACGTATGGTTAAACACCAGGTCCATGACCACGCGAATCCCGTGGTCGCGACCACGCGCGATAAGCTCGTCCATGTCGCCCATGGTGCCAAACGACGGGTCAATCGCATAGTAGTCCTGCACGTCGTAGCCGTTGTCCACCATAGGACTCTTGTAGCACGGCGTGATCCAAATCGCCCCGACCCCCAGCTTTTGCAGGTAATCGAGCTTTTGCGCTATGCCGGCAAGCGTGCCCGTGCCTTGGCCGACGGTATCCAAGAAGCTCTTGGGATATACCTCGTACGCGATCGTCTTTTGCCACCATGCCATATTGGCGCTATCCACCTTGTTGCCCCTCTCTACCCGCGCGGCGCGGGCGTCCTTGTCACAACATCACGCCCGCGCATCACGCGAGCACGTAGGTCTTAAGATACCGGCCCATGCCATCCTCGTGCACGCCATACTCCGTAATGGCATCCGCCACGGCCTTGGCCGCATCGCAGCCGTTGGCCATGCACACGCCCCACCCAGCGTCGCGAATCAACTCGATGTCGTTGTCCATGTCGCCAAAGGTCATGATCTGGTCTAGCGGAATGCCGTTGCGCTCGGAATAGCGCCGCAGCGCAACGCCCTTGTTCAACCCCGGCTTCACGAACTCCACCGTACCGGGAAACGTCCTGACCGAACTCCAATTGGGCGACGGATGCGCGTTAACCACGGCCATGATCTCGTCGTCCAACCGTGGGTCGTACTGCACCTCGATCTTGCCCGTGTCCTTTTGGGCCATAACGTCGGGCGTCGACAGCTCCCAAACGGACTTGTTGCGAATGACGCTGTCCTTAAGATGCTGGTCGAGCCGCTTTACCAGCACGTGGTCATATGCGTTTTCGTAGACAATGACGTTGCAGTCGAGCGGCCACATAAACTCGCAGATCTCGCCGATGTACTCGCGACCCAGCAACATGATGTGCTCGATGCCCTCGTGGTCCTTGTCCCAAAGATCCCCGCCATTCATCCCAATGGCTAAGTCGAATTCGAAGTCGAGACCCCACTCGTGCGCTTTGTCGAGCGAGCGATGGTCGAGCGGTCGACCGGAGGCCGTGCCAAACAAGACACCGCGCTCGTGCAGGGCGTTGATGCAGGCGCGCGTATGGGGCATGAGCGCCGACCCCTTAAAGTTGATGGTACCGTCCACGTCGGCGATGACCGCCGTAAGCTTGTCAATCATGCACGCCTCCTTGCCTCGTTTCCTGCCTATGCCTCCATCATACTACCCGGAGTGGAACAGGAAACGGGTTCGACGCACCAAAATGGAACAGGGGACGGGTCAGTGTACCAAAATGGAACACCGAACCCGTCCCCTGTTCCACCAGGCAGGCTATGCCTCCTCGACCTCAAACTTGGCGAGGGTGTTCATCATGGCAGGGATGACCTGCTTCTTGCGGCTCACGACGCCAGGCAGCACGGCCATTCCGTCCTTGGCCTCGACGCCAAAGGCGCGTGCGCACAGACGCTCGGCACCATTGCCCCAGTACAGCATCTCCGTGGTCTGGGTCTTGATGTCCGTAAACATGTAGAAGATCATCGGCACGTCCTTGATCTTGGCGGCCGTCTCGAAGTACGGTTCGAGCAAGGCCTCGCCTGCCTTGCGGCTGTTCTCCGTCATGTAGGAACCCTGACCCACGCCAAAGCTCACGTTACCACGGCTAAAGATCTTGAAGTCCGAGTTAAAGACCTCGTCCGCCGTGCGGCCTTCGAGATCCGCGCCGGCATCAAACATGGCGTCGCTGTACTCGTCCGGGTCCTCGCCGCAAATCTTGGCAAGCTCCTTGCCCACATAGACGTCGCGCGGGGTGCATGTGGGCGAACGGAAGCACAGCGTATCGGACAAAATCGCGCTCATCATAAGGCCGGCGATGTTGGCCGGGATCTCGATGCCGTTCTCTTGGAACATCTCGTACACGATGGTGCACGTGCAGCCCACCGGTTGCAGGCGATAGAAGATGGGGCCAGGCGTCTCCAGCGTACCCACGCGGTGATGGTCGATGACCTCCAGAATCTCGGCCTCGTCCATGCCGTCCACCATTTGGGACACCTCGGCGTGGTCGACCAGGATCACGTTCTTCTTCTTTGGGTTTACCATGTCGCCGGAACCGACGAGCGCGAAGTAGCGGCCGTCCTCGTCCGACACGGGGAAGAAACGATGACCGGTGCGTGCCATGGCCTTTTGCGCCTCTTCCACGGACGTGTTGAGCGAGAATCCCTCCACCTCGCTGGCGGGCAGCATCTTTGCGCGCACGGGAATGGCCATGGAGACAAGGCGCGCGGCGGCATAGGTGTCGTACGGCGTACCGATAATGGCGGCACCGCGTTCGAGGGCCAACTGACGGATGGGCTCGGTCACGTCGGCTTCGCAGCACACGATAAGACAGCTCGCACCCTGTTCGAGTGCAAACAGCTGGGCCTTATAACGGTTGGTCACCAGCACGGTATCGCCCGGCTTGACCACGTTGGCCATGACCTTGGGACTCGTGCCCACGCACACCTGACCGGACGTGATGCAACCCATGGGATCGCCCACGATCATGGTGCCCTGCAGCGTGTCCAGGATGTTTACGTACGGCGTGTTAGCCGTACCCAGGGATTCGCGGTCAAGGATGTCCATGTTGGCGTTGGCGACGTCCTGCACGGCAATGACGCCCTGCAGCGCGTTCTTCTTGTCCGTGATGGCCAGGGTTCCCACATGTTCCTCGCGCATGAGATTCCATGCCACGAACAGGCTCGTCTCGGCGCTGATACCAGCCTGCTCCGTAAGGCTTAGGTCCTTGAGCTGCGGACGCACGCTGGTGATAAGGCGCGGCTCCTCGAAGCCGAAGTGCTTGAGCGCATAGCCGGTCTCGCGGTTGACGGCACCTGCGCGGCGGGCTTCGTACACCGTGCTTTGATCGAGCTGGTTCTTTAGGTACGCGTAGGAGATCGCAGCGCATATGCTGTCGGTGTCGGGGTTAAGGTGACCGATGACGTTTACTTTGCGAATGGAATCAGACATGGCCGCTCCTTTGAATCGGGCTTACATACAGCCAAAACCATACCGCTAACGAGCAATGGTAAACCCCACGTACCCGCAAACGAGCAATTGCAACGGGGACTGGAACAGGGGACGGGTTAGGTGTACCACCAAGCGAAGCGACTGGAACACCGAACCCGTCCCCTGTTCCATTACGCGAGGTACGTGACGTCGGTGCGGATGCACTCGCGCTCAAACGGCACGTCGGCACCAACGTGACGTGCGGCAACGCGCACGGTGTAGGTGCCCTCCGCATCCATCGGCCACGTACGCTCCGCGCTGCTGCCATATGGGCTCACGACCTCGTACTCGCCGGTCGCATCGTCTAGCACCGACACTTCGTACTCCACAGCAACGCGCGTCCCCGCGTACGACCATAGCTCCGCCGACAGGCCCCCGTCGCACGACTCCGCGCTAAAGCCCACCAAGTAGATGCGGTCGTAGTCGGCCATGAAGCCGTCCCATTCGTCGTACGAGTAAAAGTCCGCGGACACGTCCTCGCCCGACTCGATCCGCATGAGCTCGCGCGCCAGCACGGCACTAAAGCGCTTGGACCCGCCCAGGTTTATGTGGTGGATGTCCGCCCAGTCCGCATCCTCGTACGCATACGTGCCCTCACGCGCCATGTTGAAGTCCAAAAACGTGCCGCCATACGCCTCCACCTGAGACTTCACCCATCCCATCTGCTCGGGATAGTGCTTGCCCTGGCTTACGAGGTCATAAAACTGCACCGGTACGCCCACCACGTACAGTCGCACGTCATGCTGCGCACACATGTCCAAGAACCGCACGAACTCCCGCTTGTTGTCCTCCAAATACTCGTCGTACGAACCGGAGGAACGCACGGTGCACCCAAACCACGAAAAATCCGCCTCACCGTCTATGTAGCGGTCCCCACGGTCGTCCACGTGCCAAAAATCTGGGTTCACGATGTTTCTGTTGGCGTCGATGGGGTTGTCGAACGTAAGCCGGTTGCGCACGTTTTGCCTAATCGACGCCACGTCGTACGGCACATGGCTGTAGGTCCACGGCATAAGCGACGTTATGGACTTGTCGTTGCAAAAGAACTCGTCCGACGTCAGCAGCCGCGCGTAATCGCTCACGACGTCCACGGGTGACTCACCCAACGCCTTGGCCTGCGTAAAGGTGGACGACGACTGAATATGGCGCCCCGTAGAGAACGTGGAGGCAGACACCCCCAGCACCACGCGCTTTATGTCGTGCTCCTTTAGCGCCGTCTGCACCGCGGTGTTACTGTCTTCCAACGACTGAAACACCGTGGACAAGGAAATGGAGCAGGTGCCGGCCTCCTCGTCAAACGTCGCCACGTCCACCGAGGCGTCCGTACGGGAGTTACCCACAAACACGGTGTCCAACTCGTCGCCCGCCTGGCGATACGCCCACCACGTCACCTCCGTCACGCCACCATAGGGCTCTAGACAAAGGGCCAGCGCGTAGTTTGCGGCAAGTAGCAATGTCACGAGCAACACGGACGCCGACACGAACCTCAAACCGCCAAAACGCTTTGGATGCCGCACCTCCGACGAGCCGCCCTCCTGTGCAAAATGCTTCGCAGCCCCCGCCCCGGATCTTTTGTTAGAAGTTTGCATAGAGGAAGGTCCCTCCGCTCACCGTCTCCAAGCCAAACGACACGGCAATCGCCACGCCAACGGCCACATAGAGCGCCAGCCGCGGCACGAGCCACCAACCCATGATTGCCTCGCGCACATCCGTGCCCCGCTCGTACAACACGCTCACCACGAGCACGAACAGGCACACGACGAGCACCAGCGGTGGCACGCCGCAAAACGCCGGATAGCTAATGCCCGTCGTAGACAAGGCCGTACCAAAGGCACCCGCGTCAAACGAGCCAAACGTCCGACCTAGCGCCGACACCGCCACCCCCAGGTCGGGAATGCAATCGAAGTAGCGCCCAATATTAACCACCACAAACGTGCGCACGATGGCAAACGCATGGAACAAGGCGGCCTCTCGGTTTATGCGCAGCAGCCGCGCAGCCTTGTCGAACACGGGCTTCAACAGGTCCGCGAACGCAATGATAAGCCCGTTGAACAGGCCCCACGCCACGTAGTGCGCCTCTATGCCGTGCCATATGCCCACGATGGTAAACACGATTACGTTGGCGACGCATGCCGGAAGCGACCGCCCCACCTGCTTGCCCAAGCGCTTGGTCCCCCACTTGCCCAGGGACCTAAACGGCCGGGTGACCGCGATGGGATAAAACACGTAGTCACGCATCCACGCACCCAGCGACATGTGCCAGCGCTGCCAAAAGTTCGCCAGCGACGTGGAGAAGTACGGCTGCTTGAAGTTCTGCGCCATCCGTATGCCAAAGAGCTCGGACACGCCCTCCACCATATCGATGCCGCCGGAAAAGTCCGCATACATTTGGATCGAGTACAAAAGGACCGCATAAGCCGCAAGCGACCCGGGCATGGCGGGACTTTCCAAGCTCGTCAGCAACTTGCTCACCGTGCCACCCAGCACATTGGCGATACACACCTTCTTGAGCATGCCGTATCCGGAGCGAAGGAGGCCCCGCCGAATGTCCTGCACGTCCATGCGTCGGCGCGCAAAGAGTTGCGGCCCCAGCGACGAACGCTTGTTGATCGGTCCCTGGATCATCTGCGGAAAGTACGACACGAACAGCAGGTGACGCGCAAAGTTGTGCTCGATGTCGCACGTACCGTTGTATGCGTCGATGAGGTAGCCCATGGACTGCATGGTGTAAAACGATATCCCCAGTGGCAGCAGGATGCCCAGACTCGTGGGGTCGTCGGTTACGCGCAGGTAGCACAGCAAGACGTTCCAGTACTTGAAGTACGACAGGATCGCCACGCATACGGCCAGCGAACCCCACAGCACCACGCGCTTGTGCCGCTGGTAGCGCTGCTTTATGAGCTTTTTGTCCTTGCGGTCCGACGCGTCCTTTCTCTTTGCAGCCGCGACCTCGTCGAGCCTCTTCAACCCGCGTGCCGCTAGCCAGGTAACCAGCGCAACGGACACGAGCACCACCATGGTCACCGGCGTTCCCTGCAGGGCATAGAAGCCGAGGCTCCCTATCAAAAGTACCATCCATTGGCCATCGCGAGCAACGCGCCCCACAACGTAATAGACGCACAAAAGCGCAAAAACAAACAGCGCGAAGGCAAGAGAAGCTATACTCACAACACTCTTTCTTCTGTATGGTAATCGAACCTAGATGTTATCACATGATGCACGGTATGGTATTATACAAGGCCCTATATAGCTCGAGACGAAGGATGCGCGTGGAGCTTATTTCGCTCAAATTCATAACGTTTCTCGCATTGCTGCTGGTCACCTACTATGTGATTGGCCATTTTGCGCCGGGACGTAGGTGGATTGTCTTGTTGCTAGGCAGCCTGTCGTTCTTTACCCTCGTGGGCGGCTGGCTGGGCCTGGGACTTGTGGTTGCCGTGGCCTTAGTTACATGGGTCGGATCTCTCTTGCTTTATCACGAAAAGAAGGCCGAAGAGGCAGCGTGCAGGAACACCGAAGACGAAGAGAAAAAGGAGCTCATTGCCAAGACTCATCTGCGCAAGCGGCGCCGGGACTTCGTCTGCACACTCATGCTGTGCCTCGCCACACTCGTTGCGTTTAGGATACTGCGTGACGCACGCCCCTTCCCTGGCGCGCTTGGCCATCACGGCCCGTTGGCGGCGCTGGGACTTTGTTTTTATGTGCTGCAAGCATTAAGTTATCTTATAGATACCTATCGGTTGCACATTCTGCCACAGCCCAACTTTGCGCGCTACCTGTTGTTCGTCTCGTACTTTCCTCAGGTCGCATGCGGACCCATCAATCGGTACGACGCCTTCTTCGACCAACTGATGAAGCCGCGCCGCCCCAACGGCGAGCAGGTGGAACGCGCCCTCCTACGCATCGGCTATGGCTCCCTCAAGATTCTGGCCATAACCAACATACTCCACAACGCCATGGTTGCCGTGTTTCAAACAGCCGCAGGACCAAACATCGCCGGATCACTCGCCATCTTCGGCACGGTGGTTTATGGCATCTTTGCATATGCCGAGTTCTCGGGCATGGCCGACATCCTGGAAGGCATATCGGAACTGTTTGGCATACGCATGGCACCCAACTACCGCCGGCCGTTCTTTGCCACGTCCCTGCTGGACTTCTGGGGACGCTGGAACAGTACGCTCGGCACTTGGATGCACGACTACGTCTATGGGCCCTTGCTCGCAAGCAGGCCCCTGCGGCCCTTGGGCACCGCACTGCGCAATTGGCTGAGCGAACGCACGACGAAGACGCTCGTGGCAGTCATTCCCACCACAATAGTGTTCGTGCTCGTGGGCTTGTGGTACGGCACAGGGGCGCACTTTGCCATTTGGGGCCTCTACCACGGCCTTATCATATCCATCAGCGCGCTGGTCGCTCCGTTGTTCGACAAGCTCAACAACCTGCTGAAGATCCGCAGCGCGTCTGTGGGCATGCACGCGTTCCGAATCGTGCGCACGTATGTAGTCGTGTGCATAGGCTGGTTCTTCGCTTGTTTTGGCTCATTGCACAACGCATGGTTTGCGCTGGTCAACGCCTTAACGAATCCCTTCTCTGCGCCTTTGGAAACCGCCCTCAACAAAGCTGGGGCGACCTATGCGAGCGGCTTGGGGTTCACCATTCCCACGTTGCTCGTCTGCACGTTGGTCCTCGTATCAGACATCGCGCACGAGCGCAACGTGGACGCGTCGGCTACCGTACTTGGATGGAAGTTACCGGCACGCGCGACGCTCTATGCGGTGCTCATACTACTGGCAGCCTACGCCGCCGCACTGGACACCACCATGGGAGGGGGCGACTTGTTGCATGTCTTTTCTTAAGCGTCCCGAACGAACGGAGCGCCCTAAAGGCTCCCCGCGCTTCCGGATGTTCAAGTCATCCAATCGCTCTGTTGCCAAGCGAGCAGCAAGCACTTTAGCCCTAACGCTTGTGATTCTGCTGGCTCTCAACGCACTTCTTTGCTGGACCCTGACTCCCTATGGGAGCAAAACCAATCTGGCGTGGCACGACTACCGAAAGCTGTCCGCTCTGGACACCATTGTGGTCGGTTCGTCATATGCTCAGAATTCCATAAATCCCAGCGAGCTCGACGCGGTGCTGGGTTCGCAGTCCTTCAACTTGGGGACTCCCGACCAGTCACTCGACAACTCGTACGTTGCCTTGCAGAGCGCCATCGACGACTGGCACATAAAGCGAGCCGTCCTGTGCATGGAATACGACACGCTCTATAGCGAGCCCATCGCCCAAAGCGAGATCTCTTTTATTTCGTATAAGCAACAACAGGAGCCGCTCTCTCAAGCCTTGCAGGACCAGCTTAGCCTTATGAGCAACGACTACTTCTTTTCTCGGCACTACTCGCTCACGTGCCTGTTTCCTTGGGCATACAACCATGTGCCCATTACTCCCGATGGCATAGCCAGCAACATAAACGATCACCTCCAGGGCGACATACACGCAGCCGCAAGTAGCTATGCGCAGCGTACGGACGGCGACTCGTGGGACTACAACGAGGGCTTTATTGGCCTTAACACAACGCTCCACGGCGCCTGCACGCATCGTTACGACTACGCGCCGTATAAGGACGAGGAGATAAAACACGACACGTGGTGGACGTTGCAGCGCATTTGCGATCTGTGCTCAAACAATGGCGTCAAGCTTTACATCGTGGCTCCTCCCACAGCCGTTAGCAGCCTCATTGCAAACGGGGAAGCGTACTCAAAACGCATGGGCGCCGTGCAAGAGCTTGCGACGCAGACGGGTGCCACTTTCTTTGACCTCAATCTGGCCAAGCTGGAGACCCTCCCGCTGGATGGCAGCGAGCTGAGCGACCTTATCCACCTTTCGGCAGATGGCGCGGCCAGGACGAGCGTGGCATTGGCGAGTCTCATTCGCGACACCGAGGCCGGCCTCGATACCAGTGGCTCGTTTTACCCCTACAACGAAGACGGGTGGAACGAGTATTTTGCGTCCATACAGTACGTAGGCTCGGTTGACTATTCCGTCAAACGCAACCACGGAAGCATACTCCTCGAAGCCAAGGCACTCACGGGCAGTAGTAACACCATTATGTATCAGTTCGAAACAAGAAGCCCCGAAGGCGGAACGTGGACGCTTGCGCGCACCTGGGACCTCAGCTCCTCGCTTGACTTGCGCCTGAACGAAACAAAGTCCATGGAAGTCCGCGTAAGCGCTCGTACGCTGCAACGCGGGGACATAGTCAAGTGGGTTACGGGCATAGTGACCAAGTAGGCTGCCAAATCCGTGCGTGCGGCATTGGGAAGCACCCCTTATGCCACAGCATACCGAAGGGGATACTCCCCTGAACCGAAGGGGATACTCCCCTTTGGTTCACGTTCGATGTAAAGGAGAATGCCTTGCAAAGCATTTTGGACTGGCTGGAATCAAGCGCACAAAGGACGCCACAAAAGATTGCCGTCGCAGACCCCGACTCGTCGCTAACCTATGCGGAACTACGCAGCTCGGCTCGTCGCATCGGGTCGTGGCTTGTCAGCAACGGCGTGCGGCCTCGTACCGCCGTGGCACTCTATGCAGAGAAGAGCCCGGACGTTCTTGCCGCCATGTTGGGCGTCGTGTATGCGGGAGGCTTTTATTCCGTCATAGACGTGCGACAACCAGAGGCCCGTGTCCACAGCATGTGCGAAGCGCTCCAACCCGCGCTCGT
>Ga0326512_10003788_pt1 | contig 11035 bp, 11 predicted proteins | sample 1_2617_0518_D_FD_203652 | JGI IMG/M metagenome (GOLD analysis project Ga0326512, IMG submission 203652) | Bovine rumen microbial communities from UC Davis, California, United States - 1_2617_0518 | ecosystem: Host-associated > Mammals > Digestive system > Stomach > Rumen | place: USA...
CCAAGATATGTAAGTGCTTCACTCCATAACTTTACCTCATGGTCATGCAACTTGTCAGCCACATACGGAGCATCCGTCTTCAAGACCTTGAGACTATTCGCATCCAAGTTCTTGTTCCCATAAATTACAGGCACATTTCCCTCATACTTCATATAAAGATTTTTCATAGACAGCCTTTGACTCTCTTCGCAGGTAATGAGGACAGGAGTCTTCTGGGCATTGATGTTTACATCTTGTGCTCTGGAGCAGTTGTACAACTTCTTTGCAAATCTCATTATAGCATAAAGGTCGGATTGTTTCAACATGGTATTGTAAATTATCACGCTGTCATCAATACTTTTTTGAATATTGTACCCATTATCTCCATAAGCCCTTCGGTCAATCGGTTCATGATATACGTTGAACCTGCCCTGAGTCGTTGTCTTAAGAGCAAGATAACCAAGCACATCATCCGTAAAGAACAGCGCCTTGCCCCTGCAAGCAAGTATAGTCTCCAGATACCTCTTGTTCACACTGTCAGGCATATTGTTCCATTTGAAACGAGATATTGCAATCTCAAGTAGGGAGTAATAATAGTAATTGTAATCTCTCGTATTACCTATTGCACTCTCCCAGAATTCTCTATCATCTTTCGGATTCATATGACTTACTCCTTCCACTAGTTGTTGGTGAATTATCATATACATAATCGCCAAGATTGCTACCTACTATAATATCCCAGAAACGAATTCCATGGTCAAATATTTTTACAATAGTAGCAAGGTCATCAGCAGATATACCATTTCCAAGTTGGGTCGTTGCTGTATACTTTGGATGTATGTTAGCGCCATTGGTTTTGACATAATTCCAATAGGGTCTCACACCTGCGTTTTCAGTAAAGATGTTAGGTGTTTTGATTCTCTTTACAGCATACCCAAACATGGTGAAATAATCATCAATGGCTTTGGCTGATTCAGCATCGATACTCATTTCATATAATGTGTAGCCAATCCTGTCCATTTTGGTGCGAAGACCAGATACACCTGCCTGACCATATAACTGGTCTGGAGTATTCTGTGCTGCGATAGCAGGGTAGTTGGCTTTAACAAGGTTGTCAATTGCACTAAAAGCAGTGCTACCAAGTCTAGACCTTTCTACACCTTGGTTAGAGCCCTGTGCAATATTGTTGCTAGTAATCATGTCTCTTGACAGAAAACTAATACCAGATGTTATTGCTGTTGATACCAAAGACAATGTAAATGTCTGCTTGTTAACAGCCCACCATTCGTTGAATGAATCCTGACTCCATGATACTTTTGGAAAATCTGCTAACGTAATACCACTTTCGTAGTCCTCAGCAAGTCTTCTGTATGTTGTAGGATAAAGCATGATTTCTGTATCAGGTAATACACCGCCATTAACTTTTATTCCAAGAACCATTAGACCATTTGCATCATGTTCTTTATATGATAATTCATATTTGTATTCATTGGTTTGTCCTGCGTTATTGGAAACAATAACACGTTTGTAAGGATAGCAATACATCTTTTTATTCTTAGGTTCATACAGGACATTAGTATTTGCTTTGCTGAAAAAATATCTGTTTTCTGTCATACTGCCTATGAGTGAATATCCAGTAGACATTTCAGCATCCCATACTGCTCTCGGCACTAAAGATATATTACATATTGTTCCACTGATTGCAATAATCTGGTCTATCAGTGACACCAATTTATTTCTGGTATCATCAAGATATGTAAATGTATTTGAACCAATAACAGCAGATTGTCTTGTTCTTACATCGAAGTCAAAAGCATAGTAGGTGAAGCCCATGAATACATCATTTGCTATTGTGCCTTTCCATGAATTTAATTTTTCTTTATCTTGAGCAGAACCAGAGTAATCATAATACTCATAACTCCACCCATAACCAAGTGCTTGTCTTGTTGGTGCTACATCAGGTTTTATAACCTTTTCATTCGGTATATAATATACTACAACTTTGAACCTTGGCTTATATGTCCCACCCACAGGGTCTTCATCTTGGAATAGACAGTAATCATACTTGTTACTGGATACCATATCCCCAAACATAATGCCTTCATCAATGGTATTTTCGCCTGCCACATCTGTCGAACTATGTTCTCTTTCAATCATACTGGTATCGAACTTAATATCGAACCAATATGTTTGAATGACATCAATGGTATATTCAACTTCACATACACCTTCGTTAATGTAATTCACTCGGTCAATGAATGCATAATAGTATCTGTCTTCATGATTTGTATTCTTGAATATCATGTAGTTGCATTCGTACACATTGTCATATGAATCATTGAGTCTAATCTTATTTGCATTGACTCTTAAATAACTCATTGCTGAGTATTCCTTCTTTTTGAAGTTGGAAAAGAAACTATACTGGTTTGCCCTGTTATCATAAAACGGATTAAAATAATAAGTGTCATCGTAGTTCTTATCTAGTGGCACACCTCTTAACAGGTACAAATCCGAGTTAGGCATTACAGCACTCATTTTGTTCTCCTTTTAAGTAAGGGAGTATTGCTACTCCCCTACTTGAATTTGATATTTTAGCCGACCAGTGAAGCCTTAACGAGCATCACAGTGTCACCCACACCAGCATCAGCACCAACTTTTGCTTTAGTGTAGTTCGGGCTTGTGCCTGTAGCGGACACATACTCAACACCATCAATCTTGACAGTGATTGTGATACCCTCAGCACCTTCAGGATAGATAACAGCGCCATACTTATGGACAGCAACTTTGTTCTCGATTGCTTCGAGAGTCTGTTCGAAGTTGACACCCTGACCACGAAGAGCCACAGCACTCGGAACTTCAACTGTCAAAACAGTAGCCGTTCCAGAAGTTGACTTGTCAGTGATAGTAGCATTGATGGTATCAGGAGCAGTAGATACAGCACTCTCGTCAACAAATGCGACAGCATCGGAGAAGGGAGAAGAGGAAACAATTTTCCAAGAATGATAGAAGTAGTTCCAATACAGACCAGAACCGACACGATTTTCTTCCATCTGTGCGAGGTTGTCGTAGACCTGAAACCATTCGGTATCAACGAGGATTGCTTTGACACCTGCCATAAGAGCAAGTTCCTCAGCAGTGACTTCCTCAATCATGTCGGAGGCTTCACGAATCTGCTCGAATCTTTCATTGTCGAAAGAAGTGAAGTCATCAATGACAGTTCTTGCACCAATGTAGTCAGCCTTGTTCATGTTGAATGCAGAAGCAAGAACATCAATGTCATACTCTGCTTCGAAAGCGGAGTCAATGAAGATGTGCTGTCTCTCTTTCGGGCAGTTGTTAAGCACACCCTTGAGGTTGTAGTCTCTCTTCATGAAAGTGAAGTTTGTGGATGTAGCCCTGAAAGCCTTGCCTGCGTTCTTGATGTTGGAAACATCAACACCAAGGGGTTTGATTTGACCATGGGTAACACCCTTGATAAGCAGGTACTTGAAGAGCAGGAATTCATCATACTCATAGGCTTGGAAAATCTGGTCAATCAGTTTGTTGATAAGGTCAACCACACCATCGGGAGTCAGGAAAGCATGACGGAATTCTTCTTGGTCGATGGACACAGGGTACATAACCTTCCAGTTGACGGAATGGAAGATGCTGTGTACATCCGAAGAGTATCTCTTCATTTCTCTCTTCTCAGCCTTGTTAGCATCGAAGTCATAGACCTTCGCAATACCAACGAAGATGTCCTCGATGGTCTCGCCATAGTCGAGGAAGCCCTTCTTCATGGGTGAGAAGATGTTGTTGAATGTTGCGGACTTCATAGCAACGAAGCCGATTCTTCCGACCAGAGCCTGAAGTGCTTCGTTAGCAAGGTTAGGATAACCTTCAAAATACTGTCCGACTACGGGAATGTCATTGGCTGTCTCGATAACAGGAATCTGTGCCTGATACTGGGGAGAAGCGTTTGCACGAATGACATTCAAAATATCAATTGAACTAGCCTGCAGGCTAGATACGGCAACTCTTTTAGCCATTGTCTTTGTCTCCTTTGAATAATGATTCGAATGAAGGTGGTTTCTTGTCTTCTGGTTCATCGTCTTTGTGGTCATCATCACCTTCGCCCTTGCCACTAAAACGAGCAATATATTTTGCTTTCCAGTTCTTGTCGTTCTCTTCGTACTTTGCTTTCCAATCTGTGCCATCTCCTTCCAAGTTGGTCACTGTATCAGTGACATCTTCCAGAAGGGTCACACCCTCGTCGGATGGTGATTCGCCCAGAAACTCTGTCAACTTCTTAATGAGGTCTTCTTTCTTCAATACTGCCATTGTTAATTTCCTTCTTTCTTTAGTTCGGATACAAGTTCGCCCATCACAGTTGTGTTATTGTTGAGTGCTTGGGTTATGTTGTTGAGGGTTTTATTAATAAACCAGAAACACGCAATGCACACAACGATAGGGAAACCAAGACTACCAATCAATGTGGTAATGGTGGCAATGTCCATGATTCACACACTCCTTCGGAAAAAACTTGTATTTCTACGTTGATAGTATAACATATTTTCTTGGAATTGTCAAGAGTTTTCTAAAATTCCTCTTGACTTTTTTCAAACCTTATGATATAATCTGCTTAGAAAGTGGGTGACAAAATGAACAAACCAACGTATTATGACGGAACAAAACTATTGTCCATGAAAGATATTAACGGAAAGACTCCAGAGATTTTTATTTGTTCAGGGAACAATACCGCAGGTAAGACAACATACTTTTCAAGACTTATGGTCAACAAGTTTTTAAATGGTGGCGGAAAGTTTATGCTCGTCAACAGATTCAATTATGAACTTGACAACTGTGCTGACAAGTTCTTCAAGGACATCGGACAGTTGTTCTTCAAGGACGGAAAAATGACAAGCAAACGTAGAGCCGATGGCATCTACCATGAACTGTTCTACAATGACTACTCCTGTGGCTATGTGGTTGCCATGAACAGTGTTGACCAGATAAAGAAACAATCGCACTTCTTCAGTGATACCATGCGTATGTTTGAAGACGAGTTTCAATCCGAAACTAATCACTATTGCATAGACGAGGTGACCAAGTTCCGAGCCTTGCACAAGGCTGTTGCCAGAGGTCATGGGGAGCAGGTTCGTTATGTCCCTTGCTATCTATGTGGCAATGACATCACTGTACTCAATCCTTATTATGTGGCACTGGGTATCACTAACAGACTCAACAACGACACCAAGTTCATCAAGGGTGACGGGTATGTCATGGAGAGGTGCTTCGTTGAATCGGCATCCAAGGCACAGAGGGAGTCTGGATTCAACAGAGCCTTCGGCAACGATGCCTATGCTCAGTTCTCCGAAGGTAAGAGATACCTGTCCGACAACTATGCTTTCATTGAAAGACCAACAGGTGCAGGCAGGTACATTGTGACTATCAAATACAATGGACAGGAATATGCTGTGCGTGAGTATGCAGAACTAGGCATCATCTTTATTGACGATAAGAGTGACTCATCTTTCCCGACTAAGTTGGCTGTAACTACCGAAGACCACAATGTCAACTATGTCATGCTAAGGAAAAACGATTCTATTATAATGACTCTTCGGTACTTCTTTGAGAAGGGTTGCATGAGGTTCAAGAATCTCAAGTGCAAAGAAGCCATGCTCAATACATTAACATATTGAATATCTCACAGGGACAGGTTGATTGAGCGCTGTAAGGTCACCTAGGTTGGAATATACTTCTTACAGGCTTGTCGGCATAGGATACCGCCTTCAGCCATCTTTGTGGTCAGATATAAAGGGGAAGGGTTTATGCCCTTCCCTGAATTTTTATTTGATTCGGAATGTGGTGCGCACAAGAATTGTGCCACCTTTTATTATCTTTGGCATCAACTTCGCAGGGACGAGAAGTCCTGTCTTGAAGTCCGTGATGTCTCTGGGAGTCAAGACAAATTCTTTTTCGTCTTCGTCCATGTCTTCCCAATCTTTGCCAAGGGTCTTCTCCCAATACTCGGCAGGTTTCTTCTCCATGGAATACATGAAGAGGTTCTTGCCATGCTCGGAGAGTCCTGCGCACTTCACGTTATAGTAGGGATGGTCGATGGGCTTCTGGTTCTCGTGAGTCACGTGCTCGGCATAGGTCTTCTGCCTTACGAACCATCCTTCATCCCAGAAGGATTCAAGTTTCCAATGACAGAAGGCTGTGTCATGAACAGGGACACCTACCAGTTCCTCTGGGTTCAGGTCGCAATGGATTGAATCCGTATCAGCATAAATGAATCCTCGCTTGTCTGCTCCGTAGTAATTCTTTTGGGCTGTGGTGATGGTGAAGTATCTGGCATAGGATGTAATGGCTGACCCACAAGCAATGTAGCCTGCTTGCTTATTGTACTCTTCCTGTTCCTTGAAGACGAGTCCGTAGTCTTCGCTTATTGGGTTAGGCATAGCCACTTTGAAGGAAGAGTTACGGCTAGATGCCATCTTGCCATAGAGGTTATTAAGGAACAACTTCGCAAGTTCTCGGATAGCACCAGTGGACTCCATCTTTATCTTACGATACTTATTGATGTACTCATCAAAGATACCGATGCGAGCATAGAAGTAGCAACCATCAAGTATAGTACAATCAATGAGGTCATAGTGGTCTTGAATAAGTTCGTAATCGGTCTGCGTGAGGGTGAGTGTGACATAGGCATCGACCAAGTTACCATCTAGGTCGTAGTATTTGTCATAATACTTGCCATCCTTACCGAGTATATCCGAAGTGGTGAGCCATTCTGTGGGTTTGTAGAGGAAGTTGTTCTTGATTTGTATGCAGGGAAGTTTGTTCTTCTTGATTTTGAATCTTGTTCGGATACGGACGAAGTAGTAGATGTCATCTCTCCACTTACACTGGGATGGTATGCCACCAATGAAGAAGGAAGGCTTACCGACAGGATAGTAGTTGCCTGATTCCGAAGACATCATGGAAGGGTAAAGGGAGTTGACATCGGCAGTGAGTCCTTTATGATACAACTTATTTGCCTTCTCTGGAACAACATAACACCATCCGCCATGATAACTTCTACGAATGTATGTGCCTGCATCGGCACAGCCATACTGGGCTTCATCTATCTTGATGTCGTACAGGTCTGGGAAGAGTTTATCAAACTCGTCAATCATGGTAATGGATTTCTTATATTCTTCCATGCAACATGACCCAATGGTAAGTTTATCATGACCCTCGGACATCATGATTTCAAGGGCTTCCTTAACAACAAGGACATCATTGGCTATGTACTTCTTCTCTTCGTCTGTGATAGTGCATCCTGCATATCGATAACCTTCGTAGTCCATGTCCAGTTTCTGGTGCTTGGTCTTAAAGGATTTACCTATCTTGCGGACGGAGAAGGGCAAGAGTTTGAGCGAGTCTCGGATTTCAATGGTATACTTACCAACTCGGATGATGATAGTATACCATTGTCCCATATCCGAAATCATGTACTTGAAGGACTTGTTTGGCATATCTTTATCTTTCATCCACTGAATGTTGCCATTGACTATCAAGGATGCCTGTCTGTAGTGAAGTCCTGTGATAAGATAGTCTAACCAGAATGTACCATCAAACTTGAGGTTATGATAGTAGAGGATTAGGTTTTGCTTGAGGTTTACAAGGTAATCAAAGGTCTCTTGAATCGAATGAAGTATGGTAACATCTTCGCTATAGAGAGGTACAATTGCTGATGCCCATACTTCGGTACTGGTCTGCCCTTCATATACTGTAGTTTCAAAATCACCTACATAATAGTTAACTTGTCTGGTTCTTGCCATTAGTAATAAATCCTTTCCCATCTTCTTCTTTGGACTCTTGCATAATTATCTTCCAATTCTTTAAGTGATGCCATAACACTGAATGGAATATTACCTGCAAAAATAATATTCAATAGCACATCGGCATCCGTAAAAACTGTTGACGAATAGAAATCTGCTTGCGCAATATTCAATGCTCTTTGCTTGGCTTCGTCTGGTGCTGATACAAATCTTTTAGCCAATGTGTATTTTGCTTCCATCTCTAAGCCTAAAATTTCTTCTTTAATAAGTTCACAAACATCTGCATAGTCACCTGCTGAATCGAGTATATCTATAATTTCGTCAATGATTTTGTATGCTTCATATGGGTACTGTAATTGTTCAAGTTCTTCTGCTTCGCCCCAGTTAGTTGATTCATCTTCATCTGGAATTTCTATTTCCTCATCTGTTTCTTCAACAACTGGTTTGCTAGGTTTCTTTTGTTTCAGTTGCTTTTTCTTTTTACGTCTCTTTTTCTTTTTGGTTTTCTTGTCAGGAATAATTTCTTTTCCCTCAAGTTCCTTCTTTCTCGCTTCTGCTTTTGCTTTCTTTGCTTCTCTTGCTTTAGCAAGTCTTTCACGAAGAGCCTGCTTCTGTTCTTCTGTAAGTGGTTTACGTGCTTCCCTTGCCTTCTTCATTCTTTCACGCAAGGCTTTCTTCTGCTCTTTCGTCAGTGGCTTCCTTGGTTTACGTGGTGCTCTTCTGGCAATCTTTAATCTCTCACGCAATGCCTTCTTCTGCTCTTCGGTTAGTGGTTTACGTGCTTGTCTGGCTTTCGCAAGTCTTTCGCGTAATGCCTGCTTCTGCTCCTCGGTCAAAGGCTTCCTTGATTGTCTTGCCTTCGCAAGTCTTTCACGTAATGCCTGCTTCTGTTCTTCGGTCAGCGGTTTACGTGGTGCTTGTCTTGCTTTGGCAAGCCTGTTACGCAGTGCCTGCTTCTGCTCCTCAGTCAGTGGCTTCCTTGGTACTTGCCTTGCCTTTGCAAGTCTTTCACGAAGCACCTGCTTCTGTTCTTCGGTTAGCGGATTTTTATTCTTTGACCCTAAGGGTCTACCTTTACCGCCACCGCCACCATGTCTTCCTTTTCGAACATATTCATTATCAGCAAGACCATGCTTACGTGGTGTACTTATGTCTGGTTTCTTATGTCTTCCGATGCTCCTAACCAAATCTTCAGGTGCTTGTACCTTGCTGACTTGGTAGTCTTGCATGACTTGTCTGTTGATTCTACTAATCAAATCAAGTCTTGCTCTAGTTACATGGGTTGGTCTCTCAGGTAGGGGAGAGCGCATGAATGTGATGCCTTCATTCTCTGCCTGTCTCATGAGCCTCTTGATTCTGCGGAGTTGTTTCTCAAACTCTTGCTGATTGGGTGTCAATTTGTTTGCCATGATAACTCCTTTGGTAAAGAATAGGGAGACAAGTTAATGTCTCCCTTTTGCTAAGTTCAATCTTCGTCTCCGAAGAAATCGTGAATATTATTCTTACGCTCAAACGGAAGAATTGACTGAACTTCTTTGACCCAACAAATCGGGTACTGACGGGTGTTGTCAACGTTTGCATCTTCGTCATTGACTTCAATGTAGCAGGGCTCTGTCGGTACATTGTGGCATCCTTTGACAAACCGCAAGTCCATCTTGCGACCGCCTTTGCCTACTGTCTTATAGGCTGTGAATGATTTGCCATCATTGGTCTTGATTTCTTTGACTTCAATTACTTTGATTTTAATCATGGTTCTTTACCTCACTGTGCTTCTTCGTCTTCTGTGTTTTCAGTTGCTTCTGCTTCATCTGCTTCTGCCTTTGTCAGTTCCTTGGCATGAGCAAGGAATTCCTCTTCAGGCATTCCGTACTTCTTACCGAGAAGTTCAACATTCTCTACGGAAATGATTCTTTCCATGTCGTTGTCGTACTTACGGATAGCGCGCAGGACTGCTTTGTTTCCTCTGTAAGTTCCTGTGAGCAGGATGTCTTTCGTCTGCATGGATTTGGTGGCAACATCTGCGTACATGACTGTTACCTTGGTTGTGTTGATGGTTCTTGTGACCATTTTCTTTCTTGCCATAATTTTTCTTTCCTTTCTTTTTATGGACTTATTTTTATTTGCAATCCCTTTCGGGAATGTGCCTATAGTATAGCATAGATTGAGTTAATTGTCAAGAGGTTTTGGAATAATTTCTAGGATTGTGTAGTACCCAATATTAATCCGAAACCATTTCTTGGCTGATGCAATGGTATGCCTTGGGGTCAGGACAGTGAAGACTTCATCACCGCCATACTTGATGTAAGTTACTTGGTAAAAAGGTCGTTTGTTAGTCATAATGAATGTCCCAATATACAGATGGATTTGAAAATGTTGGCACACGTTTGGTGTGCTCAAGGTTAATAAGGTAACACATGGAATAGGCTGTGTAGGCTTCATATTCTGGTATCTTATAGTCCCTTGCTGTCATTCGAGCAAGTTCATAGAGTTGAATCATGCCCATCTTTTCACTCTTGGTCTCGTCTAGGATTTCCATCAAGAGAGACTCTGGAATGTTTGGAAAGGTTACTAGTTTATTGGTCATCGAACAAAGATTTTCTCCTTTCTTCTAGAAATTTTAGCCAACAGGCTTGGCATGACCGATGAGAGCATTCTTCATCGTTGACCTCATGAATGCTTCTGGTGAAGATGCCACAGCCTTCTGGTGGGCAAGCCATCGTTAGGAAGCGAAGAGCATCTTCGAGGAGGTCTTTGTCTTCAAGTGTCTGCTTGAACTGTTTGAGGTATGGTCTTGAGATTGGTTTTTCCATAGGCTGTCCTTTCTTTTTGTTTAAAACTGCTTGTGCGATTGTATTAATTAGCAGGTGTATTCTAATTTCTTCTTCTGTCATTGTCTATGCCTTATTGTAACATAAAATTGTGAACAAATTGTGAACAAAGTGTAAACAGATTGTTAATATTCTTCATCGTCATCATATAAATACTTATGAAGATTTTCGGCTAAAACTTTTACTAGATAAGCGCTTAGGGCTGGGTCTTCAATGAGTCTATCAGTGATAAATAGAAGTTCAAGTGCAAGTGATTCAAGTTCTTCATATTTTAAACTTGGCTTTAACTTTAGAAGATAGTCTCTTCCTTCACCTCTTGTGATGGCATTGATAAGTGATTGCTTGTCTTTCATGGTGTGTCCTTTCTTAATATATTTCTTCCTCTTCGTCTCCAAGTTCGTCTTGGACATAGTCAGCAAA